>Ga0056111_1000007_pt1 | contig 234821 bp, 216 predicted proteins | sample WorMetloBBELIZE2_FD_83874 | JGI IMG/M metagenome (GOLD analysis project Ga0056111, IMG submission 83874) | Marine gutless worms symbiont microbial communities from Max Planck institute for Marine Microbiology, Germany - Olavius longissimus B... ... | reverse complement strand
GGTATTAATACCTACCTAGTGACCTCCAATGCTCTAGCCAATTCGGAGGCGTTACTTCAACCAAAATCGGATATCAGCTCATTTACTGAATCTCTATCCCTTCAAGTAACCGCCATTTCAACAGAGTCGACTATTGATGGCTTAGCACCTCTTAATGAAACCGCCGAGAGCCAATCTGCAACCATTGACATTAAGCTAAAAGGCGTGGTCGATGAACCAATTGTTCTAGATGGTGGACAGGGGAATTGGCAATATGATCAAGCGACTAAAGTAATTAGTAATCTCTCTACTTTAGACGAAGATAACCTGATACAACTGGATTTTATCATCCAGACATCAGACGACGATCTATCAGAAGAAATTAATATCTTGCTTCAGAACATCCCTTTAGGAACACAACTGACAGATGTAAATGGTGGCCCTATTGTTCTTCCAATTGCTTACGTGGACCCAATAACGGGGCCAGTTTATCAGGTCTCAAACGCTGTTCTTGAAAACACTTACCTCAAAACAGAGCAAGATTTTAGTGGAACACTGAGCATGGATGTTATCGTCGTTTCAACAGAGCCGGATGGTGATTCTGCTGAAACCCCTCTTAAAGTGGAAATGGAAATCTCACCTATTGTTGATCAAACTGACGGTCAAGAATTACAAAGCAATGGTATTGAGGACAATTTCATCACACTAAATCTTGAGCCTGTCGTTAATCAAGATATAGATTCTAGTGAGTCCTTGACAGGATACACCATTGTATCCATTCCAGATGGCTTAACGCTTTACTTTGATGGTAATGCAGTAGAGGAAAGTAACTTACCGTTAGAACTCAATGAACTACTTGATGGTAGCTCGGCAACATTATCTGAGTTGTTAAACAGTGGACGAATCACTGTAAAAGCTAATGAAGACCTAAGTGGGACATTTAGCCTGGAAGTTCAGTACGAAGTGACAGACACGTCTCCGACGATGGAGACTGATGTAAAGGCAATCAATGGCTCTTTGAGCGTCGTGGTTTCTGGCAAAGTGGATATTGGTAATGAAGATATTGACAAAACACGTTTAGAAGGCGCGACTGAAGTATTCACAAGTACGGATGGGTCTGCTGTCGACGTGAGTGGAGGCATTACATTTACAGAAGCGGATATTGATGGTTCAGAGTATCTCGATTACATCGTTTTACAGATACCGCAGGGTCAAGACCTCATTGTTACTCATCCGAATGGTGCTTCTCAAGATGCCGATGGGAACTGGCTGATTCCAATGGAAGGAATCACAAGTGATAGCGTGTTGGAAACCGCTCAAGATTTGCTTGCTAGCGCATCGATTTATAGCCCATCTAATACAGAGATACTTGATGTGAATGTGTTAGCGTATGTTCGAGATGGAACGGATGCTCAATACATCACAGGTCAGTTCCAAATTCAAATTACTGGCCATGAAGGAGATGGAGACCAGTGTGCTGATCCTGGTGAACCAGGAAGCGTTCAAAGTGGGGATATTGTAGGTAAAGAAGGTGAAGATGTCTCAATTGGGGCGTTTTTAAACCCTGATGTAGCGAGTAGTGATGGTAACTTAGTTTCCTTCTTTGTCGCCGCAGATTCTTTACCTGAAGGAGTCGAGCTTACTGGCGAAGGTGTGATACCTGCTTATGATAATGCGGGCAATCTGTTGGGTTATTCAATTTCTAGCGCTGGATTGTCTTCCTTGACGCTTACTGGCGTGGATGAGGACTTTGCTGGTTGCATTACTTTCAATTTAGAAGTGACAGAAACGGCCCCATGCGATGGTGACTCGAAAACAACCTCTCAGACCATTACGGTACAAATCTCTCCTGTTGTCGATGATATCGCGATAGCACCAAGCCAAGTTACGGTTCAAGAAGATACTATAACCAACCTGAATCTTGCTCTTGTATTGGGCGATAGTGAAGGGCCAATGCAGTCCATTACTGGAGAAGGTGACGCAGCGACTGGCCTTGAAAGTGTCAATTGGGTTTCTTTATCGGTGTCTGACGAGAATGCGCGGTTTACTGCCGTGGACCCGAGCCTACTCATTGACAACGGTGATGGAACATGGGTAGTGACAGATGTTACGCGTCTAAACGAAATTCAGTTAATCCCACCTGAAAACTACAGTGGAGAGCTTGTTATTTCCGTTGACGCAAACATTACTGATGAAGTCACGGGAAGTTGTTTAAGTACTGACAGTGCGAAAGATACTCAAACTAAATCAACAGAAGTTACCGTTACCATTGCCCCAGTGGTTGATAAAGCGGTTCTGGAAACAGAAGACGTAGTTGGTAATGAAGATAATTATATTTATTTAGGAAACTTATCTGCATCATTAATCGATCAAGATGGTTCTGAGTCGATGTCTTTGGTCATGACAGGAGTGCCAGACGGAGCCGTGTTGGTTTGGGACAATAATGGGACGTTCGAATTACTCCCTGATAACGGTTCAACGGATGGTGAGAGCAAGGAGTGGCAGCTAACTCAAGCACAACTTGATAAGGTTTACTTTCTACCGCCACTAGATTTTAGTGGGGATATTTCATTAACACTGCAAGCTATTACCCAAGAGTCTGGATCAAACGACTATAACTATACCACTTCTCAGTTCAACGTCGGCGTAAAACCGATTGGCGATGATGTATCGTTGAATACAACCTCTAACACGTTCACTGGAGATGAAGGTGATTCCATTTCGATTGACTTTTTAGCGAGCGGTTTTGAAACAAATAGCAACGAATATATAGAAGTGTCGATGTTGATCAAAGCAAGCTCTGAACCCTCTGCATTGGAAGGCTTAGGTAGGATTCGTATTGGAACTCAATTCTCATCCTTTACCTTCGATGACGCGGGCAATGCCGTGGCGACGGTATTAGTGCGAGCAAATGAAGTGTCAGGTTTGGAGTTCATTCCGAAGGATGCATTTGGAACGATGGATGTTGCTCTCAATGTTAGAACGTTTGATCAAGCGATAGTGTCAGGGACACTCGAAACCGATTTTGGAGATGTGCAAAGCACCGATCTAACCATTGTTGTTACCCCTGAAGCTGATGAGCCAACACTAACGGCCGATTATCAGTCTATTGTGTCTGAAGCGTCTGGGAGTATTCCTTTAGGGTTGAGCATGAATTTAGTCAACCCTGCACCAGAAGAGTTTGGAAGTGTGGAGATTCGCGGATTACCAACAGATCTAGAGTTGAGTCATGGTGAAAGATTGAACGGCATTTATACTGTTGATCAAGAGGATGTCGCTGATCTTTCCATCGTTGGCGGGTTTAGCGGTGCAAGTGATTTTACGTTGTCGATAAAACCGATTGCAACACTGGGTGCTACAGTCGCAGAAGGTGCTGCTCAGACAGTCAATGTTACCTTAGTGGAAGAAGGGGGCCAAACATTACTTGCGACAGATGCTAATGATTTGCTTATTGGAGGAAGTGGCAGCGATGTATTCCAGTTTGACAGTTCAGGGCTCGGTAACGAGCTAATGCCCTCGTACGATGTGATCAACGATTTCCAAATATCCGTTATTGGTGATGATAATGACACAATTGACATTGCCTCGATAATCACCGCTACCTCGATAACAGAAGTCGATAATAAGCTCGATTTAACAGAGAATGATGATGGCGTAACGCTTCACATAAAACCAGAAGAGACGGGGACAAAACAACAGATTCTTATGCAGGGCGTCACTCTTGATCAGCTTTACAAAGGTGACTCGACTGGCGTAGCCGAAGAAAATGTCTTACAGAAGATGATTGATGACAACAACTTGCTAGTAGGTGGTATGTCATGAAGCATCACTCATCCTCATCAAGTGAGCTGACTAACGATCCTTGGGGGCAATCGTTAACTTGGTTGATGCGTTATTTTGAGGTTAGACACCATACAAAAAAGGTGCTTTCTGGATTACCTCTTGTTGAGGGTAGATTGGATAGTGACTTATTCATCAGAGCCACTGAGCGAGCCGATCTTGAACTCACATTAATCGATTTAAAATCCACCGCAATGTTGAGCTTTCCATTGGTGGTAATCAATAGGAAGACGTTACAACCCGCTATTATATCTGAGCGACATAACAGCGATTATCAAGTCACGTTATTTAGTGAAGATCAAGGTGAAACGCAATACGTCACGAGCGAGGAACTGCATAATCAATTCCAGCCTCAAGCATGGCAAGTTTCTATGCGTCCAGAGCTGGACAAACGGATAAGTTCTATTCAAGCGGATTATAATGAACATTGGCTTTTCGCCGTAGTGAAAGAAATGTCTCCGTGGTATCGAGATCTTTTGATTGCCTCTTTCCTTATCAATACGCTAGCGCTAGTTATTCCGCTTTTCACTATGAACGTTTACGATCGTGTAGTGCCTAATCAAGCTTTCAGTACATTATGGGTTTTGGTCGCTGGTGTCTCCGTCATCATTATTTTTGATTGGCTATTGCGTAAAGCAAGGGGAGTTGTCACTGATACCGCGGGTAAGTACATCGATAACAAGCTTTCTTCGATACTTTTTTCTAAAGTTATGGGGATGAAACTTGAACACCGTCCTGCATCAGTCGGTGCATTCGCTCGACAACTACAAGATTTTGATAGTGTTCGCGATTTTTTTACTTCTGCATCTCTTGTGACCTTAGTTGATCTCCCATTTACGTTGTTATTTTTAGTCTTAATAGGTTGGCTAGGTGGGGCAATGATGTTCATACCTATTGCCGTCATGTTTACCCTGCTGATCCTTGGCTTTGCGGTAAAAGCAAAAATAGAACAATCACATACGGAAAGTGCTGCACTATCCATGAAGCGACAAGCTCACTTGTTTGATTCATTGTCCTCTTTAAAAGAGATTAAGCAAAATAACGCTACGGGAGAAGCACAAAAGCGTTGGGAGCAAACGGTATCCATGCTTTCTGATTGGCAAAATCAATCGCGAAACTATTCGAATATCGTTGCTTACTCCATTCAATCTAGCCAGCAGATAATTACCGTAATGTTACTTGTAACAGGCGTGTACAGAATTTCTGAGGGATTGCTCAGCATGGGGGGGCTCATTGCTATTGTCATGCTTAGCGGTCGTGCTGCAGGGGCGATTAACCAGTTAGCTATGCTGTTACTTCGCTATCAACAGACAAAAACAGCGGTTGAAGGCTTAAATTCTATCATGTCTTTACCTCAGGAGACGCAACGCAGTCAGGTCATTACGTCTGCCGAATTTACAGGGAATATACGTTTAGAAAACGTGAGCTTCCAATACCCAGATGTTGATATGCCATGTTTGAGAGATATTAATCTTACTATCAAGCAAGGCGAACGCGTTGGCGTTATTGGTAGTGCAGGAGCAGGAAAGTCTACACTCCTTTCTATTATTACCAATCAACTCAGTGTCTTACAGGGTAGCGTTTATTTTGATGACATTGACAGTCAGCTTTGGCCCGCCGAATTGATAAGAGAGAAAACGGGTTGGGTTGGCCAAGATTCGCATCTTATATACGGCAGCATTATGGAAAACATAGTATTAGGACATCATGTTATTGATCAAGAACGTTTACGCCGTGCGATAGAATTATCGGGTTTGAACCAGTACATGAGTCGCCTTCCTCATGGTCTAGAAACGCAAGTCGGAGAAGGAGGGCGTTATTTGTCGGGGGGGCAAAGGCAAGCTGTAGCGATTTCAAGAGCTTTTTATCGAAACCCAGCAGCATTAATTTTAGACGAGCCAACCAGTTCCTTAGACCAGCCTGCTGAGAATGCATTGTTTAATGCTCTTAAATCGTTGCCGCACTCGACGACGATGATTATTAGCTCTCATAAACATTCCTTATTATCGCTTTGTGATCGAATTGTTGTGCTTGATAAAGGCACAATTTTGAGGGAAGGAGCGCCCCAAGAAATTTTTGCTAAACAACAGTCTAACGCGAAAACGAACAGAGTACGCGCAGTATCAATTGTACGCGAAGGAGGTCAATGATGAGCACAGTTCGTTGGAGTAATGCTCATTTAGCAAACCGTTCGAGAACGTTGATTTGGTTGTCTGCCGCGTTAGTGCTGAGTGTGATTATTTGGGCCTCGTGGGCGAGGTTAGACGAAGTGGTTGTCGGCGAAGGAAAAGTTGTTCCTACTTTGTCTGTTCAGACGATTCAGAGCTTAGAGGGAGGCATTCTAAAGGAGTTACTTGTCATGCCTGGTGAAAGCGTCACTAAGGGGCAAACCATCGCCATTCTGGATGATACAAGGTTTAAGTCGACCTATTCGGAGACCTCTGAACAAGTTGAATCTTTGCTCGCCAGAAAGCAGAGGCTTCAAATTGAATTAGAAACGGTAAAAGTGAATAGCCTCCAACTGGATTGGAAACAACAAGTGAGTATCGAGCCTCAGCCATTTGATATTTCGATGACCGGCCACTCTGCCTATCTGAATGCCAAAGCAAACTATCTTGAGCGGTTGAGCCAACTGGAGTCTGAGCTGGAGGAGGCTAAATTGCGAATTGAGCAACAATCGCAAGCTTATCTAGATACCTTGAATACCATTCAAACACTAAAAAGCAGTCTGGTTATTGTCTCGAAAGAGCGAGATATGCTGAGAGAGGTGGTTTCTAGTGGCGCGGTAGCTGAAGTGGAATTATTAAAACTGAATAGAGACGTTATAAAGCTCAAAGGAGACATCGCGAGTTCACAAGCTGCTGCCCAAAAGCAAAGGGCTGTGTATTCTGAATCCATTGCAGATTATCGTGGTACTGCGCTTGCTTTTAGGGCAGAGGCACAAGGGCAGCTCAATGAAGTTGTGACGCAACTAGCGCAGCTCAATGAAAGTCGTCAGGCGATTGCGGACCAGTTGAATCGAACGCAGTTACTTTCTCCGGTCGATGGAACCATCAAAGATGTTTTTGTCAGAACCATCGGAGGTGTGGTTAAGCCGGGTGAGCCTATTTTAGAAATAGTCCCTCGTAATAGCACGTTAATCGTTGAAGCGAAAATTTCTCCTCAGAATATCGCCTTCATAAGGCCTGGCCTGCCGGCAACGGTAAAGTTGTCTGCCTATGACTTTGTCATTTACGGAGGCCTAGAAGGAGAAGTGACCTACGTAAGCGCCGATGCACTTCAAAATGAAGAGGGCAATGCCTACTACCGTGCCAACGTTACTTTCAAGGTTGATGATAAGTTTACGATCATCCCGGGAATGCAGGTTGTGGTAGACATTCTTACAGGAGAAAAAACAGTACTGAATTATTGGTTAAAACCTATATTACGTGCGAAAGAGAATTCGCTCAGAGAAAGATAGACATAAGGATATAAGATGCGGCTTAAATCAACGTTATTGGTCTTGTTTGCAGTATCATCGTCGCCAAACGCTTTGACTTTAGAAGAGTCAGTTACGTTATCTCTCGATAGCTCCCCCAGTTTGCTTGCTCGCTATTCTCGCTATGAGTCGATGGTACGAGACCGAAATGCCATAAATGGTTCATTTCTTCCTCAGGTTAATTTGTATGCAGCAGCAGGGTACGAAGGTACTCGATATAACAACGGAAACTACATCGACAGTGAAGATAGAACATTAGAAAGAACGGAGATGGGCGTAAGAATCTCCCAACTGTTATTTGATGGATTTAAAACAAGTGCTGATGTTGATCGCCTATCTTACGAGGCTGAAGCTGAACGCTTGGACTTATTGGCATCTGCGGAAAATGTTGCATTAGATACTGTCAGAGCGTATGTGGATGTTTTACATGCCCGAGAGTTGATGAAACTGACAGAAAGAAACCTAAATGAACACCAAGAGATCTACCGTTTCATTCTAGATAAAAAAGAAAAAGGTTTAACCAGCAACTCCGACTTAGCGCAGGTTTCTTCGCGTGTCGCGACAACACAGTCCTCATTGATTGCCGCCCAAAACAATCTTTCCGATGCTAGAACAAGATTTGTACGTTTGGTTGGTCGAGCGCCGCAAAACTTAGTTGAGCCTGTTTACCCGCAGGAATTGCTTCCGAATAAGCTTGACGAAGCACTCAAACAAGCGGTTAGGCTGCACCCATCCATACAGTCGGCGATGAAAGATTTAGAGGCGGCTCGACATGAAGTAAAAAGAGAAAAGGGGGATTACTACCCAGAGCTCAAGCTTGAGCTGTCAGCCAACAAAACAGACAACGTGGATAATATTGAAGGCATTAACGAAGATGCAAAGGTTATGCTGACGGTCAACTACGATCTCTTTAACGGCTTTTCTACAGACTCCCGAGTGGAGTCATCTGCCTGGCGAGTAGAGGAGGCGAGGGCTATTCGAGCAAATGCAGAACTAGATGCGAATGAAGGTGTAAGGCTGGCATGGGACGCACATACATTGCTTCAACAGCAAATGGAGTTTTTAAAAGTCAACGTTGATGCGGCGAAAGTAACTGAATTAGGGTACATCCAGCAGTTCAATGTAGGGCGACGCAGTTTGTTAGATGTATTAGATGCCAAAGTTGAAACGTTTGTTGCGAGACGGAACTACACCCGAACAAAGTACGATCATTTGGTTGCCACTTACCGTTTATTCAACTCGATGGGGATTCTGACTTATGCGTTGCGAGTTGAGTATCCAGAGAACTGGAAGGAGAACAATAATGGATAAATTCGCAGTGACGAGTCTTCTAGTTTTTATGTTAGCAGGCTGTGCTGAATCACCGAATACGACGTTGACCACTTACCAGTACAACGACCTTAAAGACAATGATAGTGATGGCGTGATAAACCAACGAGATAACTGCGCAGATACGCCAAAAGGTGTCGTTGTTGACAGTGAAGGCTGTGCGAATTGGGTCAACGACTCGCAGACACACCTGATCAGTTTTTTCTTTGCGATGGATGAGCATCAGGTAACGTCATCTCATGATATGCCGCTAAGCGAGTTGAAAGCATTGCTTCAGAGTAACCCAAATGCGCAAGTCATACTGATAGGAGACACAAGCCCTGAAGCGTCACTTGAATACAACAAAGCGTTGGCAAAGAAAAGAACGGCAGCTATACGAAAATTGCTAGTGAGAAACGGCATTCAAGATAATCGAATTGAAGAGCAAGAGTTTTATCAGAATACGGCATTGACGGTACAACTAAAAAAACGGGAAAGGCGCACAATTGCTGTTGTAAACACGAAAGCTGAAAGTACTGAACAAGCGTGGACTATATTTAGTTCGGACAGCGAGTTGACACCTAATTCGAAGTTGGAGTTGAATTATGAAAATTAAAGTCTTACCTTTCTTTACTCTAGCTTCATGTTTGATTTCACCGCTGGCATTTGCTGACTCTGAGGCTCGAACATCGATTTTTGTCGAACCAGAGATATTAGAAACGATAGAAACATTGATAGATGAGCCAAGTGTAAATGTAGCGCTTGCATCTCAGTCTGGTGGTTTTAACGACATGCTAAATGACGGAACCTCTATTGCGATCACATCTAAGAAATGGTCAGATGAAAACATCTCCCGATTTCAACGAGAAAGAGGCCACAGGCCTACACGTTTGTTTTTAATGGCAAACGCTATTGTCGTAATCAATAGTCAAAAGAGTACGGTAGATAGTTTTTCCGTTAGTGAATTGAAACGCTGTGATGCAAATACGTATGCTTTCGGGGAGATGCGTTTAAGTAACCCAGATGTGAGCTCTAATGGTTGCCAATCATCGATTCAAATGCTTGATGAAGACCGATTGAAACGGGCTTTAAGCGACGACTTGTCAGCCAAAGCTTATATGCGATACTCCGATTTTAAATACTCAGAACAGTGGTCGAGCTACAAGGCTCTCTCTGTTCATCATAACGATGACTCATGCTCTTTGAGCACAGATTGCATCTATTCTCTTCGCTATCCATTTTCCGTGGTCTATTACGTTTATATAAATAAACAATTCGACACTAATCAGAAGATCACAAAATCAAAACTATTTGAACTCCTTACAACCGACCACAATACACAACAGGTACGAAATGCTGGGTTTATTCCACTACCAAAAGCGCTTATTAAAAGAAATAGAGTGAAGTTAGGGCTAGATGAGCCAGTTGTTTTAAATGGGTATAAATAAACTTCATACGCCTAACTATGTGGGCTTGAGTGAACGTACCGTCCTAGGAAGTTTTGCCTTGCTGCTCATTTATCTTTGGTTAACCTTTGGTCAATTGAGTTGGTTGTAAGTGGTTTTGTTGGTAATTTTTCTATTATTGTGGCAAGTTTACTTAAAACCACTTAAGTGAATTTAAGTTATGACACAAGAAGAAAGACTCGTAGCACTCAGAGCGAAGCTGGAGCAGCAAAACAAAGTAACGTTGTCTGAAGTTTGTGAGTACTTTGGTATCTCGCGAGATTCAGCTCGTCGAGACTTAGTTAAGTTGAGTCAGCAACCTGGGTTACAAAGAATACGAGGTGGTGTCATGCTTGCGCCGATCTCTTCCCATACCGAGGCATACGCGAGTCGACCCGTGAGTGACGTTAAACATCGACTGGCTCAATCTGCCGCAGCGTTGTTGGATGAGCGCGACCATCTTGTTATTGATACCAGCACCATTTTATCTCTGCTCCCACTCTATGCAGGAAAAGCGCGTTGTGGAGAAAACAAGCTCAACGTCGTTACTAACAGCATTGATGTGCTGACCGCTGCTGAGACAAACGACACAATGGACGTTTATTTCTTAGGCGGACACTTTGACCCTTATGCCAGAGCAGTTTTAGGGGCGCAAGCAGAGCAGCAAATGCAGCATTATCACGTGAACAAAGCGTTCATTGGCGTGTGTGCATTGTCATCCCGAGGGCTGACAACAAATAGTTTGTTAGAAGCAACAATGAAACAAGCGATGATTGCTCAAGCTCAGCAGGTCATCGTCGTTTGTGAATCCCGAAAAATTGGTAGCGACAATTTCCACCACGTATGTGATTTGTCAAAGATCGACATCATTATTACAGACCATCCCCCTCAATCAGATTTTCAACAACTCCTCGATCACAATGATATTGAATGTATTGTTGTATCACCGAAATAAGGAATCTTACAATGGCTTACGATCCCGTAAAAACCGCTGTGATTGGTTACGGATATTCAGCAAAAACGTTTCATTTACCCTTCATTAAAGCGCTACCAAATTTAACGCTGAGCGCGATAAGCTCTCGTCAACAGGAGGCGGTTCAGAATGATTGGCCAGATGCTAAGTGGTTTTCTGATGCGAATACTTTACTCGATGATAGTGATGCAGAGCTTGTAATCATTACTGCGCCAAATGACGTACATTACGAACTTGCAAAGCGTGCGTTGAACAATGGGAAACACGTCATCGTCGAGAAACCGTTTGTTACTCGTATAGAAGACGGTAATGAACTTATCGCCTTGGCGGAAGAGAAAGGTCTGGTGCTGAGCGTTTTTCACAATAGACGTTGGGATGGAGATTTTCTCACGGTTAAATCTCTTATCGAACAAGGTAAGTTAGGTGATATAAAGCTATTCGAGTCACACTTTGACCGTTACCGCCCTGAAGTTCGTCAACGCTGGCGAGAGCTAGCCCAAGATGGTGGTGGTATTCTATTCGACCTTGCTCCTCATCTTCTCGATCAAGCATTGGTGTTGTTTGGCTTGCCAGATGCGATAGACGCACAATGTCGAATGATGCGCCCGGGTGCGACAACGATTGATTATTACAACTTGATACTTCATTACCCTGAGCATATTGTGCACTTGCATTCAAACTTGTATAGCCCAGAGCCGAATCTCCGCTACAAAGTATTGGGTACGGAAGCTAAATATGAAAAGTTCGGATTAGATCCTCAAGAGGGCTACTTAAAAGAAGGCCGTTTGCCGGAAAACGATGCTTGGTCGGAAGAAGATGAGGCGTTATACGGCGTCCGTTACGACGAAGACGGTGCGCAAACTATCAAAACGGAGAGAGGCGCGTACCAAGCTTACTTTGTTGGTGTGGCAGACGCCATTCGTTTGGGCACTGATAACCCGGTTCCTGCCGCTCAAGCAGTACAGAATATCGCTCTGATTGAGATGGCATTGGAAAGCAGTAAAACGGGTAAAACGATTCAGGTGAAACCATGAGTTTGACGCTTGAACTCGTGGCCCTGCAAGAGCATGAACTTCAGTTGGCGGAATTTAATCACCATATTGCGTGGTCTATCGGCCTCGCTCTAAAAGAAGAGGCTGAAGCTCGCGGCGCGGCTGTTGCTATTGAGGTTTACGGCTTTGGACAAACGCTATTTCAATACGCGATGGCAGGAACCTGCGCTGATCATGTAGATTGGGTCCGTAGGAAGCGAAACTCAGTATTAAGGTATGGCCACAGCTCTTACTATCTTTCTCTGTACAACAAGCAAAAGCAACGTGATTTCGAAAATCAGCCTCATCTCGATGCTCGTGAGTACTGTGCTCATGGTGGCGCGTTCCCAATTCGGCTTTCTGGGTCTGGTTTGGTTGGGGTTGTGACGGTATCGGGTTTACCGCAGTTAGATGATCATCAGCTAGTTGTGGATATATTAAAAACGATGACAGAGACAAAACCCTCTTAAACGCCAAATATGAAAGTAGCACGGTTTCTTTATCGTGCTACTGAATTCTCTTTTTAGCTCATAAAGTGTTCTTTAATGTGAGCAAATATTAACATTGATCCCAACTTACTACCTGAAAATCAAATCAATTTCATATAACCTATACGCTCATTCATATAGAAAGCCTTCAAAGTTGGCCATTGGCAATGTCTTTTAGAAGAAAAGAAAAACTCAATCTTAGAAATCTTATTGTCACCCTATGTGTGTTCAGTGTGCTTGTCACTTTGATCAATGCATTCTACTCGATTTATCGTGTTCAAAGGGATCTCATCATCAATAACACGTTAGAATCAAACCGTGTTTACGCCCAAAAAATGTCTGAAATGACAGACTCTTTCATAGAAAGCTCAATGTCGCAGCTAAAATACAGTGCGAACGTGCTAAAAGACAAGATGCATGACGCTCAGCTTCTTGATAAAGAGGCTGAGAGATTAAGAACGCAAACCAAATCATTTAACTCTGTGGTTGTCGTTAATGCAAAAGGGGTTATTATTTCTGTATCCCCTGAAACACTTCAGGTGAAAGGTGTAAGGTTAGTGGGTGAAAGAAAACGCCAGTCTTTAAACGCTCAAGCACCGGTTGTTACTGAACCATTTATATCGCCAGCTGGAAATTACTTGTTAACCATCTCATACCCTATATTTTCTCACTCTAATGAATATTTAGGTTATATCGGCGGCACTATTTATCTAGAAAAAGAAAATATTCTTGCAGAGTTACTCAGCCAGCACGCATACAAAGATGGTTCTTTCCTTTACGTTGTCGATGAGAGTAACACTCTGATTTATCACCCAGATCAATCGAGAGTTGGTGAAGTAATCGACGATAATGAGGCAATCAAAGCGGTGACGATGGGGCAGAGCGGTAACAAAGAAATTGTTAACTCTCGCGGCGTCGAAATGCTTGCTGGTTATGCACCAGTAAAGTCATCAGGATGGGGAATTGTTGCTCAGCGCCCGAAATCGATGACGTTATCTGTGCTAGATGAACAGATGTGGAATGTTTTCCTTAAGTCGATTCCAATTGGTTTATTAACTTTGTTGCTAATTTGGTTCTTGTCCCTTCTTATTTCTAGACCACTTTGGCAGTTAGCGGGTGCTGTGCGAGGTGTCGAAGAACATTCATCCTCTATCGATGATCTCAAACTGGTTAAGTCTTGGTATTTTGAGGTCTCACATTTGAAGCTTAGCTTTCTTAAAGCATTTGGTATCGTGTCAAAAACCATTGATAAGCTGCAACTGGATACATTAACAGATTCGATGACTGGATTATTGAATCGACGTGGATTAGATAAAGTTCTTGGTTTGTTTAAGCAGGAAAATACCGCGTTCTCTGTTTTGGCGCTAGATATTGACCACTTTAAGAGCGTAAACGATAACTATGGCCATGACGTGGGTGACAACTTACTTAGAGAGTTTGCGCAGTTAATGAAAGACCAAGCTCGCTCTAATGATCACCTGTGTCGTTCTGGCGGTGAAGAGTTTATGATGTTTTTGGAAAAAACAGACGTAAACCACGCTATGGATGTTGCAGAGCGTATTAGACACAACGTGGAACAACATGACTTTCAGGTGGTTGGTAAGGTCACGGTTTCGTTGGGCGTTTCTCACTGGAAAGGCAATGACACACCAATTGAAGCGGTAATGAAAGACGCCGATAATGCACTGTATAAAGCGAAACATAATGGAAGAAATAGAACGGAGTTGGGTGACGACGCACAATAGATATTGCGCTTTAGGCTGAACATAAAACGAGCCAGTGACTAACCTTTGCTGTTAATCGCTGGCGTAACCGCTACCAATTGCGCGAAACGGCAAGTTCAGCTCTAATTCTGGAATTTGTTTACCCACCCAAGCCGGAAATGTATTGCTATTTGGCCCTGGAAACAGCGTATATTCTTCAGCCCAAGGGTATTGGTTAATCACACTTTGTATTTTAGGGATAAGCTGGCGGGCCTTTTCACCTTGTATGGAGAGGATCTTTTCTGGTTTTGCACCATACCAATATCGATCTGGCGTCCCAGTTTGGTACTGATATAGAGCGGGTTGTCCGCGATTCACTCTCCAGCCGACTACTTCATACACTGTATATTCGTTCGCATTTTCAGGCTTTATTGCAAACCATGTATGAACGGCAAACCAGCCTCGCCAACCAAACGCATCTGCGGCATAAAACTCAATCACAGCATGCTTAACATTAGAAGGATCGGGTGCGATACCCGCAGGTTCTCTGCTTGCGGTACGCCAATCTCCTTGAGTGCATCCACCCAGCATAACCGCGATTGACATGAACCCAATTTTTACAAGGTGAGTAAAGTTGAGAGGGTCTTTCATTTATTGCTCCTAGACCAACCGATGCTGGTAACGCTCTATTGATTTTAGCTATAAAAACGTGGCAAGTCTGATTGTTGAAATCCTCTCCTTATTAAAAGAGAGAGGGAAGTTAGTGCCATAATTCCAGTTCATACGTAATAATAAGGTAAGCCGATTTGTAACATGTGGCATAGACGATGCCGTATTTCTCGAACGATTCGTCTAGTTGCGTATGAAAAAGTAAGAGGTTGTATGTGTTCCTTACACGGTCACATGAATTAAAAGCATTAAAAAACAGAGGTTTACAGTGGATTTTGACTGGTTGAGTGAGTTTGGGACCCTCACATTGTCTCACATTTGCTTGTTTTGGGCGGAATTTTCATCGCTCATCTTTTTGCGCGTTTAGAGTCAGCGTTCAGCTATGGCACAATAGGCGCTCACAGAACAAGTGCTGTTTGGTCATGCAAATAGCAGAAAAATAACTAGAAATAGAATAATTAATGTTTAAATCAAAAAGTATACTCGCATTAAGCATGTTCGCATTTGGCTGTTTTGCCAATCAAGATAGCGAACCAACGTCCGTTGTGCTGAGCTATGGCGACTCCTCCATCAGTACTGATATTCAAGCCAATCGAAAATTTCATGTTGTCCGAGACAATGAAAGTGAGCACGTAGAATTTTCCGGCGGAATCACAAAGGAGTATTCCGATTATATTGTGAATATTCATATCATAAGAAAAAGCAATATACGCAGATCAAGCCGTGAGCTGAATACTACCGTATTGATGAACAGTGATCAGATTGGGAAGCCTTTAGTGATTGGCATTGAAAATGATGAGTTCACTAGTATCACTTTGCGTTAATGCTTAGTATTTATTGAATAGGAATGAGGAAATTGATGCTCTCAATACGCTGCTATCGCACCGAGGATGCCCCAACACTGTGGGCACTCTTTTACCATACTGTGCGAGTCATTAATCGTCGCGATTACACTGAATCACAAGTTTCCGCTTGGGCACCATCAGATTTTGACCTCGATGTGTGGCAACGCAAAATGGACGATATTCAACCCTACGTCGCGGAGATAGAAGGGCAGGTCGTTGGCTATTGTGATTTGCAAGGTGACGGCTTGATTGATCATTTCTTTTGCCATCATGAATACCAAGGACAAGGTGTTGGTCGTGATTTGATGTCTTTTCTTTTTTCACAGGCGAAAGTACAGGGGATAAAACGACTGTATTCTGAAGTGAGTATTACCGCCCGACCTTTTTACGAGAAAATGGGTTTCACAGTTAAGTCTCGACAACGTGTTGAGGTTAGGGGAGAAACCTTAACTAACTTTATGATGGAAAAGTATATTTAACTTAAATAGTGAGCATTTAGTGAGCTTGAACACAGATATAAAATGTTTTCCAATGTGAAAACGAGTTCATTGATCTCGCACCAACGTTTTGTTTGGAAACAGTGTACATAATCTTCTCTGGAACGCCATTACCGCATTTCGTCTCTGAAGGCTTAAAAACAGTCTGAAAGTTTTGGTTTTGCGGCGGGTAATAGCGTTCCAAACGCCAAATGTGTCTGGCTAACCATCTCAGGAAGAGAAGTAGTACTATGCGCCCTTATCTCAAATACGTTGTTCCAACATTGATACCATTGCTTGTTTGGTTGATGCCTCTCTCTGCGTTCCCATTTGATAGCATTACTATCGTCCAGCAAAGAGTGATTGCAATCTTCTTGCTTGCCGCACTTTGCTGGGTATTCGAGCCAATTCCAATCTACGCCACTTCGGTTGTGATCATTGTCCTAGAGCTATTGCTTGTATCAAATAAAGGTATTGTGCTCTTTCGTTTGCAAGAAGGGCAGCCACATTTTGGTGAGCCATTACAATACAACGAGATAATGGCGACCTTCGCTAGTCCGATTATCATGCTCTTCCTCGGCGGTTTCTTTTTGGCTATGGCGGCGACAAAGTACAGGTTAGATGTCAACTTAGCCCGAGTGTTACTCAAACCATTTGGACAAAAACCAAAGTTCGTTATGCTGGGGTTGATGCTGATCACCGCTGTTTTTTCCATGTTTATGTCAAACACCGCAACAACAGCGATGATGTTGTCCATTTTAACCCCTGTGATAGCGGTTTTCGGGCCTAAAGACCCAGGTCGAATTGCATTCGCCTTGTGTATTCCTGTTGCAGCCAACATTGGTGGCATTGGTACTCCAATCGGCACGCCACCGAATGCCATCGCCCTAAAATATTTGGTTGGTGACAACTTAATTACGTTTGGTGAATGGATGGTATTTGGTGTGCCATTCGTTATTGTGATGATGGCGTTAGCCTGGTTTCTGATTGGCTTTTTGTATAAAGCCGAACAAACCACCATCGATCTGAACATTAAAAGCAAGTTTTTGAAAACACCCAAAGCAATAATGGTTTACGTCACCTTTGCCGGCACGATTATTCTTTGGTTGATGGGTTCTGCACATGGAATGAATTCTTACACAGTAGCATTAATTCCGGTGGCAGTGTTCTCATTGACGGGCATCATCAACAAAGAAGACTTGAAGAAAATCTCTTGGGATGTGCTTTGGTTGGTGTCAGGCGGTATTGCTCTGGGCCTTGCTCTAGATAAAACCGGGCTTGCGAAGCTGGTGGTACACAGCATTCCGTTTGATCAGTTCTCGCCATATGTTGTCTTGTTTGGTGCGGCTTTCTTGTGCTTGTTAATGGCAAACTTTATGTCGCATACAGCCACCGCAAACTTGCTGATGCCGATTATGGCTGCGTTAGGTACCTCTATGGCTTCGTTAACGCCTCTCGGCGGTGAAGTTACTCTGATCTTGGTCGTGACATTTGCCGCTTCACTCGGTATGTCGTTACCAATCAGTACGCCACCAAACGCGTTAGCTCATGCAACAGGGCATGTCGAGAGCGGCCAAATGGCTCGTATCGGTGCCGTGCTAGGCGTGATTGGCGTATTACTCAGCTTTGTGATGGTGTGGATTTTACATACTGTTGGGCATATTGGATAACCCATGTACGAAACGAAGTTAGACGCGTTAGTACAACGCTACTTTAATCACCTTGAACGCCGATTAACGGTTCTATCCGGGTCGGTGCTTATTGAGCAAGCTGGCTACAACGATCGCTTGTACTATGTGCTGTCGGGAGAACTTGCGGGCTATTACGCGGAAGATGACAAGAAACCGATTCAGGTATTTTCTGCGTCTCAAGGTGCGTTTATTGGCGTACATAGTTTCTTTTCTGGTACGTGGACTGCCTCTTCGACAGTGATTGCTCAAACAGATGTTGAATTGGCTTGGATACAGCGTGATACGCCTGCCGTGGAAGAGGCGACATACGGACCATTGACGACACAATTTATGCCTGTGATGGTTAACGAATTATCTCGTCGTCAACGGCGCGCAATGCAAGAGGCATTGGCTAAAGAAAAAGCACTACAAAAGCTTCATACCGCAGAGCAAATGACAACGTTGGGGCAGCTTGCAGCGGGTATTGCTCATGAGTTGAACAATGCGATAGGCGTTGTAAGCAGTAAATCAGAACGGCTAGAGACAGTTATCATGGAACTGCTTGAAGAAGTTCATCCGGAAGCGAGTCAATTTTTTGATTTTGGTTTAATGCAAGGGCAGAAAGTCTCTTCTAGCGAAGCGAGAAAGCGGGGGCGCCACTTCGAAAAATACTACGGTTTAACCAAGGAGGTTGCTCGTGATCTTGCACGTGCCGTTCCAAATAATTTCCTTTCGGAACATTGGCTAAAAAGACCAGAAGAAGCGATACGTTTCTGGCAAATGGGGCGAGATCTCCATGACTTACGCATCGCTTCTAAACATACCGTTGGCATTGTGCGATCCGTAAAACAATTGGGGCGCACGGATATCGACTTGGATGAAGCGATTAACATCAATGATTCAATCAATCGCGCCTTGGCTCTATTGCAAAGTGACTTAAGACGAGTGAGTGTTCGTTTTAGCCCTGCGGATTTACCTGCTTTTATTGGTTCTCAAACCGAACTCGTCCAAGTTTGGGTAAATATATTAAAGAATGCGTGCGATGCACTTGGTGAAACGGAGAAACCCGGTATCGAAATACATACTCGGGAGAGTAAGGGTAAAATTTTGGTCACGATTGCTAACAACGGACCAGAAATTGATGAAGCGACACGTAGAAAAATTTTCCGGCCAAACTTCACCACTAAAAAGGGGGGATTGTCGTTTGGTTTAGGGTTAGGTCTGTCGATTGTGAAGCGCATTATCGCCGGATATAACGGCTCTATTGTAGTAAAGAGCGACAGTGAAAAAACGATTTTTAGAATCAAGTTACCAGTAGAGGGTGAACATGGAGAAGCTTAATGTAATTTGCGTTGATGACCAACGAGAGGTACTAAGCGCGGTTCTACAAGATTTAGAGCCGTTAAATCAGTGGTTGAATATCGAAGACTGCGAATCAGCAGGTGAGGCTCTAGAACTGATGGATGAATTTGATGCAGAAGGCGAGATGATCGCATTGATTATTTCCGATCATGTGATGCCAGGTAAAACGGGAGTAGAGCTGCTGACCGATGTATCAAAAGACGGTCGTTTTGGCTTTACGAGGAAAGTGCTTCTTACCGGGCAAGCGACGCACACCGATACGATTAATGCGATCAACTCCGCAGGCATTGACCGCTACTTTGAAAAACCATGGCAAGCAAGCCAATTAATAGAGTGCGTTAGAAACCTGGTGACCCAATATATCTTTGATGTGGGCTTAGATTACACTCAGTATCACGAACATTTAGATCAGAGTGTGGTGTTTGAACGCCTACGTTAATAGGGGGCATTAAGCTTTGTTTTCGTCACGGCCAGTTAGTGTCTGAAATCTATAGTGAATAGTTCAGCATGTTTAACGTGGCCGTGCGGAATATTGCTCTAGTATGCTTAACTCAACGAATAGCGGCTTGCACTGGCAACAGAAAGTGGCTTAGAGAACCAATAACCTTGCAGATAATCGACGCCCATTTCGGTAAAAAATTCACACATTTTGGCGTCTTCAATTCCCTCAATCACTACTTCAATATTATTTTCCTGGCACATAGTGATAAGAAACTTCAGATATTCTTGTGAAGAGCGGTTGGTTAGTGTTTTCCACGCCATCGACCTATCAATTTTGATTTGTGTCATCGGGAGGTCGAAGAAGCTATTTAATGAACTGTAACCAGATCCAAAGTCATCCAGAGAGAGTGCAAATCCTAGTTCCCTGAGGGTATTCAGAGGGGCAATGGCTGTCTGATTATTATCCAAAATAAACGTTTCTGTTAGTTCCAACACAATAGACTCAGGATCGACACCAACCTCATCCGCCATGGCTTTAATTCGCGCAGGGAATTCACTATTCATTAACTGAAGTACAGAAACATTCACGTTTACACGAACTTGGTTTTGGTAACGCTCACGGTAGTTTTTGATAAATTCACACGCTTTGGCAAAGACTTGATATCCGAGTTCGACAATCAAACCTTTGTTTTCTGCGACGGGGATGAATTCGTCTGGATAAATTTCGCCAAACTCTTTGCTACGCCAGCGAACCAGAGATTCGAAGCTCACTACTTTTGAGCTTTTGGCGTCAATAATTGGCTGAAACTTAACGCTTAATGTCTGTTTTTCAAGTGCACTTTTTAGACCTTGCTCAATAAAGAAATAACGGTCTACGGCATGCTGAGTTTTCTCACTGTAAACCGCAACACGGTCTTTATTCTGCTCGCTTGCGTACTGACAAGTTCGTGCTGCTTTACGTAATATTTCCTCTGCTGAGTGACTTGGATCTATGCAAGGATACAAACCAATACTAATGTTACTTCCTAAGTATTGGCCCTCTTCAATCACTGCCTCGTGGTAGGTTTCCTTTAAACTTTCGGCATAACTTTGCAGCGTTTCTACCGAGCATTCATCGTGAATCAAAATCGCAAAGTCATCATCATGTACGCGATATACAGAACTATTTGGAGAAGGTAGGTGACTGAGAGTTTGTAGCAATTTTTCCACTAACCCATCGACCAACTCGCTGCCATATTGATTTAAGTAAGATTTAATCTCTTCTATCTGAATGTAACAGATAGATGCACAAGAATCAGTGGCTCGCACACTATCTTCAATATCCAGCAAGAGATGGGCGCGATTAGCCATACCTGACGCATTGTCATGAAATGCGACTTGATGAATGTAGCTTTCCATCAGCTTGCGTTCAGAAATATCACGGTGGCTACCAACCATATAATGACCATGTTCTGTTTCTTTGGTCATGGCTACGCCTTCAATCCAGACGTACTGTCCATTGGGTTTACGCACGCGGTAGGTCGTTGTGACCCTCGTGTTGTTGGTAATGATGTGAGCATCGACCCGAGTGGAGAGTCTTTCTCGATCGAGAGGGTGAACAAGGTCTAACCATTGCTCTAAGCTGATTCGACCAGCGTTGATACCAAGCTGCTCATAAAAGCCCTTGTTATAAAATACCATGGTGCCAAACTCATCCATGTAAAAGAGGCCTTCGTTAAATACATCGAAGATATGAATGAATCGTTCTTCGACGATTTTTAGGAACTCTCGGTCACTATCTGAGACTTGTTGGTCAAATATGGTGGTCAAGATATTTCCTCCTCGAGCCTTTTAGCATCAGAGATGAGTGTTGGGGTTGATAACATAGAGTGGATCTGCTGGCGTACATTACAATCACAAAAGTGTCAGTTCAAATTGTTTGGCTATCATTTTATGCGCTACTAGGTTAATAACATACTAAGATTAGGCGGCTAATCATCGACATTTATAAAAAATAGTCAACAGTAAAAATCATTTATAAAATACAGTTATTGATGCCGTCCGCAATCTATAAATATTTATGAATAATTATCCTAAAGTTATTTTCAGTTGTGTCGGTATCAATGTGCTGTTTTCTAACGTCATTTGTATATATGCTATCTTGGATAAAACCATAATAACAAAAAGGACTTAATGAGCGCGACCGATTATTAATTGACAGGATGCTCATTAATTGTAATCAATTCAAATTTATTATCACGCCAAGTAATCAAATCTCTTATAATGCGGACGTTAATATCGAGTAAGCCTTCTTTATATGCAGTACGATCCGAAAAATTCAATCAAAATTGCGCTCGCTGATATCGGCGTTGGTATGTTTGTCACCGCGATAGAGCACAACAAGCGCGTCAATTTAGCCAATGCGGGGCGAATATCTAGCCCTGAAGGCATTAAGAAGCTTGCTACAAGTGGCGTAAAGTATGTTTGGGTAGATCAAACATTATCTTCGCAGCAGTGTGTCTTCAAGCCTGTAGATGAATCAACTGATGCCACTAAAGAGACGAGAGAGCAGAAACACTCAGATTTTAAGAGGGGTCAACGAACTTATCGTTCGAGAGACATCCAACACAAGCGAGCCAAAAAGCTGATCGCCGAAGCAAAAGATTTGGCGCAGAAACTATTGAATCAAACTTTTGAAGGAAAAATCATTGAAGTTGATGAAGTAGAAGCTTGGGCTGACGATGTCATTGAAAGTGTTTTGATTGACTCAGATGCGTTGCAGTGTGTCTCTGCACTCCGAAAAAAAGACTCTTATTTATTGGAACACTCCGTCAATGTCGCTTGTCTTTTAGTGTCATTCGGTAAGTACTTGGGCTTGGATAAGCCAACGCTAAAACAGCTTGCTGTAGGTGGCATTATTCATGATGTAGGTAAAATTAAAGTCGATGATAAGATCTTGCACAAGCCAGCGAAGCTAACGCCTGAAGAATTTGAACATATGAAGCTACATCAAGTGTTCGCAGGTGAGATTATCCTTCACGTAAAAGGACTTAGTGACGTAAGCCGTGATGTTTGTTTGATGCACCACGAGAAGTTAGATGGCAATGGTTATCCTAGAGGCTTGAAGGGGGAGGAGATTCCAATTCACGGCCGTATGAGCTGTATTGTAGATATCTACGATGCGCTAACGGCTGATCGCTGTTACAAAAAAGGCATGAGTTCTGCGGAAGCGTTTAAAATCTTGTTGAGTCTAACGCCATTTCATTTAGACGCCGACTTAGTTTACAAATTCATTAATTGCATTGGGATGTATCCCGTAGGCTCCATTGTCGAGTTGAACGATGGGCGTGTTGGTATTGTTTGGTCTTCAAATGAATCTCAAGCATTAAAGCCAGAAGTGAAATGTTTTTACTCCCGCAAGTATAAACGATACATTGATGTCACGATGGTGGATTTAAAAACGAGTGCGTACAAAATTGAAAGAGCGATCGCGCCTTCATCGTTAGAGATCGATCCTAAGCCTTTTTATGATTAAGAGAAATAGATAAGCTTATACAACAGGCTTTACATCCTTGCATGTAGATCGTATTTTATTTGCATAACTATCTATTAATTTTTTCTAAGTTATTTAGATGCAAGATGGTTATTAAGCCCTCGGCTTCATGGATAGAAACCGGGCGATAAAATAGTTCTACACAATGGGCTATAAACCTCATTTTGCTGGAAGGGATGCCAATGCAAATAGATACATGGATTTTTTACACTCTTGCCATTCTCGTGCTCACAGCTTCACCAGGACCAAGCTCACTGTTGTGTTTGAGTAAAGGAGTGAGTAGTGGGTTTCGTATTGCTTTCATGACTGCGCTTGGCAGTTTGTCTGCGATTACGATCATCCTTACGCTCTCATTTACCGGGCTGGGAGTTGTCATTGCTTCATCTGAGTTGGTTTTTAATATTATTAAATGGTGTGGTGCCGCTTATTTAATCTGGTTAGGTATTCAAGCGTTGCGCTCATCTCAGACAGATTTTAATAAAACGGCAACGACTCAAAGTTCCGCGACAGCGTTTAGCGCGTTCACTAGTGGTTTCATTGTTGGCGCTAGTAATCCCAAAGCGATAGTCTTTTTCACCGCTTTGTTTCCTCAATTCATAGAACCTTCCGCACCGCTACTGTCTCAATACGCGATTTTCGCGTCTACATTTGTGGTTTTTGAGCTTAGCTGGCTAACATTTTATGCATTGTTAGGGGTAAAAGCCTCCGATTGGTTGTTTGTCGCTGGAAGAGCGAAGTTGTTCAATCGTTTGACTGGTGGAGTATTTATTGGTGCAGGCGTGATGTTGTCGACGGCAAACCGATAAATAAGACAGACTTCGGTACGCAGTTAGGTTTTCCCATATAGTAAGTTGGAATGCGCTAATTTAGCTTTGTCTTATTTCCAGAATGGAAATAGACGTTTTGTTTATTTTCATTAGTGGCAACAGCCAAGCAGGAGTAAAATCACGTTACTCTTTAGGGGTAGAGCTCGTATTTTGTCTTGTGGGCTTGTGGTTACTTTGTAGGAATATCTTAGATGACAAGCCTTTCTAAACTACAACAACGTTTGCTAGATATCGCGACCGACGTCCGTCTTTCTCCAAAACAGAAGTCGAGTTTTTTAGCTTTAGAGGCGGAATCGTACATTCCTTATATGACCGTATCTCCATCACTGAGACAAGCAATGGATGAAGGCATCATCTGCGATATGTTTGAAGGTCATGCACCGTTTAAACCTCGCTATGTGTTGCCTGATTACGCTAAATTTCTATCGCAAGGCTCAGACTATTTAGAGTTGTCTCCGGCTGATGATTTCGATGATGCGCTGAATATGCTTACCATCATTTACCATCATGTTCCTTCGGTAACGAACATTCCGGTTTACTTAGGTCAGTTAGATGATGTCTTGTTGCCTTACATAGGCGACCTAACAGAGAGCCAGATTTACAAAAAGTTAAAACATTTTTGGATCATGCTGGATCGCACATTGCCAGATGCGTTTATGCATGTGAATGTCGGACCGACAGACAACATTATTTGTCGCACTGTTTTAAAAGTAGATGCGGAGCTCAAGCAGATCGCACCGAATCTCACCTTTATGTACGACGAGACAGTTACACCTGATGATTTACTTCGTCAAGCGACACAGAACATTTGTGAATGCAGTAAACCGCATATCGCCAATTACCCAATGCACGCGAAAGCCTACAACGGCTCACGCTTTGGTATTGTAAGTTGCTACAACTCGCTTCCATTAGCAGGTGGCTCGAACACATTGGTGCGAATGAATTTAAAAGAAGTTGCAAAACGAGCATCAGACTGTAACGACTTCTTAAACAGTGCGTTGCCTTCTTACCATCGATTAATGGTCGAGCTCATAAACGCAAGAAGCACGCACTTGCATGAAAAATCGAACTTCTTTCAAGGCTTTTTGACGCAAGAAGGGTTGATAAAAGAGTCCTATTTCGCGCCAATGTATGGCGTTTACGGCATGGCCGAAGCGGTAAACCTTCTATTTGAAAAAGAAGGGCAAATAGGGCGATACGGAAAAAATGATCGAGCAAATACTTTTGCTCATGATGTTTCAGCAACACTGGCTAAACTGGTGGACTCAACCCCGGTGAAATATGGTTTAGATGGCAAAGCGCTCTTACATGCACAAGGCGGCATTAGCTTAGATCATGATGTTACGCCAGGTGTACGTCTGCCTTATGGTGCAGAGCCAGACCCTGTCACTTATGTACAAGCAACGGCGAAGCATCATCAGTATTATCGTGCGGGTATCAGCGATATTTTGACGATTGATGAAACGGTGAAATCTAACCCAGAAGCGATGTTCAATTTATGTAAAGGGGCACTAAATGCTGGTTATCGTGAGTTTACCGCGAATGTCACTTCAAATGACTTAATTCGCGTGACAGGCTACATGATCAAACTTTCAGATGTCGCGAAACATGATAAAGAAGGTTCGAGAACCAACACGACGTTTCTAGGTGCAGAAGCAGCAAAAAATACCAAAATTTTAGAACGCTCGCCACGTGTGGTGAGTCATGAAGTAACACCGACTTACACGCAGGCATAAGTTCGGTTTAGGAAAGAACAAGATGTCTAGACGAAGTGGAAGCCTTTTGGCAAAAGTCACTCGTATCCTTCCTTTCTCTTGTGTTGATGGGCCAGGAAATCGTCTAGTCATCTTTCTACAGGGTTGTAACTATCAGTGTTTGAACTGCCACAATCCTCACACGATAAACCATTGTAATCATTGTGGTGAGTGTGTGAGTGAATGTTCAGCAGGCGCATTGAAGTTCGACGAAAACAACAACGTTGTTTGGCTTAAAGAGGAGTGCACCCACTGCGATCATTGTATAGAGATATGTCAGAACCAATCTAATCCAAAAATTACTGACTACTCTGTAGTAACAATGCTCGATTTGATACGCAAACATCGCTTTTTCATCAGTGGTGTTACTGTATCCGGTGGGGAATCTACCTTACAACTTCCTTTCATTATTGAGCTGTTTAAAGGGATAAAACAAGATCCTGAATTACGGCACCTCTCTTGTTTCATCGACAGTAACGGTTCTTTAGCGGTTGCTGGTTGGCAGCGTATTCTACCTTTTCTGGATGGCGCAATGATCGATTTGAAAGCGTGGCAGACGGAGACGCATCAGTGGCTAACTGGGCGTGATAATCATCGTGTATTTAAAACCCTTCAGTACCTTGTTGAGCACGAAAAATTGTACGAGGTCCGCTTACTGCATATTCCCCAAAAAAGTGATTTAGATATAGAAATCGTAGCAATTGGACGTTACTTGAGTACTCTTCCTGAATCGGTGCTTATCCGTTTAAATGCCTTTCAGCATCACGGAGTAGTGGGGGAGGCGTTAACTTGGGATATGTGCTCTCATCATGATATCGAACGCTTAAAATCAGAGCTTCGATGCTACGTGAGTAACCCTATCACAGTGCCGACAGTACTCACGTAGTACCGTTGTTTATCTATACTTACGCATCACAGGCATCTAACATGGCGCAGGCGTCGAGTAATTGTTGCTGTAACCATTTTAAAGCGGGATCGTTTAAGCTCGCTTTGTTCCAAACGAGGCTGTAGGCTACCTGTCCGTAATCGAATGGAAGAGCTTGTTCAACCAAACCTTTTGCTTGCATTGCCGCTCTTGCCCAAAGCTTGGAGCATGTGAACAAGTAATCCGAGTGCTGACACATCACCGCAGCTGAACCAAAGTCGGCTACACGCATGGCCAAGTTTCGCTTTGAATGCCTTTGGGTGAGATTTTGCTCAAAATAAGGTTGTGACAGATCTTTATCATGAATACCGATGTGTCTTGCACAAAGGTAACTTTCAACAGATAGGGGTTGCTCAGCGAGTGGGTTCGATGCTCTCATTAAGCAAACCATTTCGTCTTTCAAAATGGTTTTCCAGACCAAGTCTTTATTTTGTGTGGGTGGTTGGCTGAGATCGTGAGGAAGCAACAAAAAATCCACTTGACCTCTTGCTAATGCATCGAAGCTCATTTCCTCTTTCGCATGGACATTCAAGTGCGCGTGATTGCTCAGTTGTTGGGACAGATGCTGTAGAACTGGCGCAAAGAGCTCAAACGAACTTTCACGCATTGCTAATGAAAAACTACCTTGATAGTAAGCCGGATTAAAAGAGCCTTGATGTAATAACCCATTCATACTGGAGAGTATGCCATGGATTGATGGGCCTATATGCAGCGCAAATGCTGTCGGCACTAAGCGAGTGCCATCACGATAAAAAAGGTCATCCTTTAGCGTTTCGCGCAACTGTCCGAGCGTTTTACTGACGCTCGATGGTGTTACACACAAGCGTTCTGCCGCAAGTGTGACGCTGTGAGTGGTTAACAACATATGTAAAACAGTTAGATGTTTAAGGCTTATACGCGAAAGAGCAATGTAGTCCATAAATAGCATGGTTTCTTATGATTTTTGGCAGTATATCAGCATGAAACAAATTTTTACTATTGTTTATCTCGGAAACACGCCTGTTTCTCTTTGAGCTCAATGCATTTAATGGGTTGCATAAGGGTTGATGGTGCTTATAAGTCTAGAAATTTATCTTAGTTTTGTTGGACTTTAATGCTTTCATTTATTCAATTCTAAAGCTTCTATGTAATTTTAATCAATTTGGAGGAGTTGATTGATTTGTACACGAATTAAACTTGTTCCTTGTTAATTAAAATAGATATTGTTTTGTTGATTGTTTGGTGATTTACTCATGATCCCTCAGTAACAAAGGTATAAATAATTAATGGACGACCCCTTTAGTCGACAAAACCCTTCACCATATGTCTTCTTATTATTGGAGACATGCTCATGCTAGAACTTTTTATGCAACCAGAAGCTTGGGCTATTTTCGCCACTTTGTTTGCGCTTGAAGTTGTCTTAGGCGTTGATAACGTCGTTTTTATCTCTGTCTTATGTGAAAGACTGCCGCTGCACCAACGTAAGCTGGCAAGAAACCTTGGTATTGGTCTTGCTGTTATTGCTCGTATTGGTTTAGTGTTTTCAATTTCTTGGATCATGCAACTGACTCAACCGCTATTTTCTTTGGCGAACCATGCGTTTACCGGAAGAGACGTTATCATGATTGCGGGTGGTGCATTCCTCTTGGCTAAAAGCCTGAAAGAGTTGTGGAGTTGGTTAAATTACAACGAGTCGGCTCACTCAACTCACGCCCGTACTGGTTTAGCGGTAGTTCTGTTGCAGATTGTTGCCGTGGATGCTGTATTCTCGATGGACTCGGTGATAACCGCCGTTGGTTTGACAAGTGATGTCCCACTTATGGTCGCAGCGATTGTTTCGTCTGCTATCGTGATGGTCATGACAGCCGAAAAAATCAATAACCTGGTGTCGTGTTACCCTGGTTTTAAGACACTTGCTTTGTTATTCCTCGTTTTGTTAGGTGGTTTATTGATGGCAGAAGGCTTCGAAATTCATATCAACAAAGGTTATGTGTACTTTGCGATGGCATTCGGCTTAATTCTGGAACTTTGTCATATCCAGTTAAAAAACAAACAACGCCCGACTATTAAACGTCTTAGTCCGTTGCGAGTTCATCCAACCAGATTAGAAGCTCGTCAATAATAAAAGATATTGCCGCTCATATGAGCGGCATTTTTATATTCGTCATCACCTATTTTTACTCTCTTTTTATTTTGTTGTCGTTTCGACAAAAAATCGCATTTGTTGTGGGGTTGAAGATTTTTTATATAGACCGCCCAACTAATATGAGTGAACGACAATAATGGATAAAATGATCGATGCGTTAGCAACCCATGGCTACTACATCTGGGATGATTTTCTTTCTGAACAAGAAGTGGCTCAATTACGAGACTGCATTCCAAGTAACTGGAAAAAAGCGCGTATTGGTCGTAATGACGATGTGACACGTATTGAGTCAATTCGAAGTGACAAAATTCAATGGTTATCGCCCAATATGGGGCACGCGGTTACTTCTTACTTAGATAAGATGGAAGAAATACGCCAAGAAGTGAACCGTCACTTGTTTCTGGGACTTTTTGAGTATGAAGCTCACTTTGCCAAGTACGAGGAAGGAGATTTCTACCAAAAGCATCTAGATTGTTTTAAGGGCAATGAAAACCGTCGATTGACAACCGTTTTTTACATGAACGAATCTTGGACGGAAAAGGATGCAGGTGAATTGGTGGTTTACGATCTAAATGATAATAAGATAGCAACCATCCCTCCTCAATCAGGACGCTTACTTTTATTCTTATCTGAGCAATTCCCGCATGAGGTTTTACCGACCAATGCTGAGCGTTTCAGTATTGCAGGTTGGTTCAGAATCAATGGTGTGCGAGACAATGTACTTGATATTGCAAAATGATTGGTTTGCAACCAGCATAAAATCAGCAAAGGGCGTAGATACGCCCTTTATCGATTAAACATTAGTTGATAGCTCGTAACACTCGGTCATGTTTCGCTCTAGCACTGCATAGACGTCAGAACAAAGTTCTTGTTTAGCGACTTGCTCACCCATAATCGCGGCGATTTGTGCTTGAGCCATTCGTCCTCGGTAGGGCCGGTCCTGAGACAGAGCTTGAAAAACATCGGCAACCGCGACAATACGCGATGGTACATCGAGTTCGTCTCCTGTTTTATGATAAGGATAGCCAGAACCGTCCAAACGCTCGTGATGATTAGAAGCCCACTCCGCTATTTTAGCGTTGGGAAACACTTTGTGTAATGCGAGCTGAGTATCAATTGTATGGCGTTTAATACGCGTATACTCTTGTTTATTAAGAGAGCCTTCTTTATGAAGAATCTCATCTGGTGTTTTTAACTTTCCGATATCATGCACCAACCCAGCAATAAATAACATCTCTTGGTCGTGCTCACAAAACCCAAGCTTGATGGCTAGATACCGAGATAACTCCGCCACTTTTTGCGAATGTTGATAAGTAAATGGGCTTTTTGCGTCAACAATTCGAGCGATAAACATTCCCAAACTATTCATATCTTGGATGGTGAGCTGTTTTTGAAGCCAATCAATGCTTTTAAAGTTTAATCCGATGGTTTCTATATTTTCAGACTCCATCGCGAACCAAAATGCGTCGGTCATAACGAGCTTAACCATTGCCTTAGCCATGTCTGGATTAAACAAAGTTCCAGCGTTTGCCATGATGCATTCTGCAATTAGTTCTTCATGAAGTGTGACAATGTCACAGTGGCAGTTCATGACGTATTTGGAACGCATAAAATCGAGACGATCGGCTAAATAGAGTAGGGCAGCGACCTCTTTTTCAAAAGGCGGTAAATCAAGATATTTTAATTCACTCCAATGTGTATGGTGGTAAAGAACAGGTGTAGCAAACTGACGCAACAAACGACACTGCTTGAGGCTTCGGTATCCTCTTAAGCAATGTGTTTTTACATCTTGTGGCACCAACTCCTCAAGTAACATTTTATGTTCTTGTGTTTCGGAGACCCCACAATCGTGGATCATCCCTGCGAAGTAGCAAAACTCCGCTTTTTCTGGTTCCCAGTTCATGACCCGAGCACATTGGTAAGCGATGTAAGCGACACGATGGCTATGGTGCGTATCATCAACACCGACATAGTCGAGTGCTCGAGCAACCCAGATAAGTGCTTGTTTCAGATCGACTTCAAAGCCCATGTCCGTATGGGAATGGCAAGAATGATTCATGGTTTATACCGACATTGCTAATTAGCCCACGCTAAACCCAAATCAGAAGGTGATAGGAAAAATTGGGTACGACAGCGAATAGACCCCAAAAAGGTGGGCGTTTAGACATAGTTTTGATTATGGGCGGGATAATAATCCTAGTTGCATAATAATATCACCTGAAGCTCATGGTTAAGAGTCAGATATTTGAACTAAGTATAAGTTTTGAAAGATTATTGTTGCTCTTGTTGACTTATTTGAAAACGACAATAAATCATGATGTAACGCATTCTTATTTTTATTTTTGTAGATCGTGTTCGGGCTCAACCAGAGACACACGGTATTGATGTCTGATTAACAGAATTCATATTGTTGCTTTTGAAGGCAAAAAATAAGAAGACTTCTTCGAGGCTTGCTCTGTAACTAACAGAGTAATAGGGAAAGCAGCTTGTTAACTACATGACAATAGAGCGTCGTTGAAAACATTTTCTCTGTAGCTCATGTCGTTGAGGGAAGATAATAAAATGGTACGGTTTCCCAGCGATGCTAGCCCTTTTAGTGAGATAAGTTTATTGAAAATGTGTGATTGCAAAGTAAGCATAGGTAGTAAAAGTAGCTAGAATGATAGCTCTAAATGAAAAGGATTTCGTATGTTGAAGCATCGTTTATATCGGACTTACACCGCAGGGTTAAAAATAGCAGCCCTTATCCTTCCTATGCCGAGACCAACCTTGTTTTCCGGCCCTGGTTCGATGAATGAGCTATTAGAATCGATGACCGAGCTGGGATTTAAACGCGTTTTGTTAGTTACCGACGAAGGGTTAGTCCAAGTCGGTATTGTAGATAAGGTGCTTGAGGCTGCAGCACAACTCGATTTACAGTTAGATGTTTTCTCGCAAGTTAAGCCCGATCCTACCTATGATCAGGTAGAGAGCGGTCTAGAGGCTTATCATCGTTTTCATTGTGAGGGCATATTAGCTTTGGGTGGCGGCTCTGCAATGGATTGTGCAAAAGTCATCGCTGCGAAAGTTACCAATAAACGGCCAATAAAAAAATTAGCTGGACTATTGAAGGTATGGCGAATGCCAGCGCCGCTTTTTGCTATTCCAACAACGGCTGGAACCGGAAGTGAAGTTACTATCGCTGCGGTCGTGTCAGATCCCTCCTCACACATTAAAACCCCTTTAATGGATCCAAAGTTGGTGCCACTAATGGCAGCTTTAGATGCGAATTTAATGATTGGTTTACCTCCTAAGATCACGGCTGATACTGGCGTTGATGCATTAACCCACGCTATTGAGGCCTATGTATCGAAAAACGCTACTCAAGAAACGATGGCTTATTCGGTTGCCGCTATTAAACTCATTTTTAAATATCTTCCTAGGGCTGTGATGCAAGGGGATGATGTCGAAGCTCGTCATAAAATGGCTATGGCATCCTATTACGCGGGTTTAGCATTTACCAAAGCGAGTTTGGGTTATGTTCATGCCTTTGCTCACACATTCGGTGCGAGATATGGAATACCTCATGGTATGGCAAACGGATTAGCCTTGTTGCCTGTGCTGCGCTTTTCATTATCAGAGATTGAGCCTCAACTAAGAAAGCTCGATGAGTTGACGGCCGAGGGGCAGTTAGGTAACGCAAGTGCTCAGCATTTTTTGGCGAATCTGGAGTCCTTGTTTTCAACTATTGATATTGAGCAAACCAGTGCGCTCATTCAACGTGAAGATGCTGATGCGCTTGTTGATTTAATTCTGAAAGAGGCGCACTGGAATTACCCTGTTCCCAAGTTCATGAACAGGGAAGAATGCACACAGTTATTGTTAAATATCAGCAAGGTGTAAATTATAGTTTACATGTGTGGTTTTTTATCCTTACACTTTGCTTGATCTTCTGCTAAAGATCCTACAATATCGACGGCAATACAAATATGGTGTTGGTTTCGGTCCGCCGTTGCCCGATCTAATACTGATAATTTCTAATAAAGTGTAAAGATTAATATACAATGAGTCGTTCTAAAGTATTCGGTAGTACGCTAATTATTGCGGGCACTACAATAGGCGCTGGTATGCTAGCGCTTCCACTTGCCTCTGCCGGCATTGGTTTTTCAACTTCTATTATCATCATGCTAGGCTTATGGGCTCTGATGGCTTTCACTGCCTTGCTTATGCTTGAGCTTCATCAACATGCGGAGAGTAGTGCTACACTTCATACTTTGGCGAAACAGATCCTAGGTCAAAAAGGCAAGTGGGTGGCAAGTTTTGCGATGTTGTTTCTTTTCTACTCATTATGTGCAGCGTATATCGCTGGCGGTGGTGCTCAGTTCGGAGACCGCCTTGCACAATGGTTTGACCTCGATATTTCAGGGCCTACATCAACGATAATCTTTACCTTGATTGTGACTTTAGTTGTGACAGTGGGTACCGGTACGGTCGATAAAGTAAACCGAGTCCTGTTCGCGATGAAGCTCATTGCGATGGTTGCGGTGCTTTCTTTTCTTGCTCCAAACGTTACGGAATCTTACTTGTTAAGTATGCCAATCGAACAAGGCCTTGTTGTAGCGGCGATTCCGGTGATCTTTACTTCGTTTGGTTTCCACGGAAGTATACCTGCAATTGTGAATTACTTAGACGGTGACACTTCTTCTTTACGCAAAGCCGTTATTATTGGTTCGACGATTCCACTCGTTATTTATATCTTTTGGCAAATCGTGACGTTGGGTGTGGTTAGCCAAAGTACGCTTGTTGAGAACGGAGGGTTGAGCGCACTGATTGGTCAACTATCTCAGACAGTACACCAATCAAATTTGGGTAGCATTGTTGGTGTGTTTGCTGACTTGGCATTGTTGACATCGTTCCTTGGCGTGAGTTTGGGTCTATTCGAATTTTTGGGTGATACCATCAAAGGAAGTAACGATAAGCCTAATCGTTTGATTGCGGCACTAGTGACGTTTACTCCACCGCTAGGCTTCGCACTTTTCTATCCTCAAGGCTTTATTATGGCTTTGGGCTATGCAGCGATTGCCTTAGCGATTTTAGCCATCTTTTTGCCTTTGGTTATGGTGATCAAGGTTCGTAAATCGGATGATTTTACTGGGGAGTACCGCGTCGCAGGTGGTCAAGGTGCGCTAGTGATAACGGGCATCGCTGGCACTGGCATCGTATTCGCTCAGGTGTTAATTACGCTGGGTGTGCTTCCTGCTCTAGGCTAGTTGTTCAGAACGTTCTTTGAATAACCTCTAGTTACTGAATCCATCGTAATCAATCAGTATTGTTAAGCCAACGAGTTTTGCTCGTTGGCTTTTTTAATCTGGATCAAATTACCGTAAGATATCCGGTGAAAAAATTGGTAGAAATGTGCTTTTATTTCGTACACTTAAGTTGTGGTATATCGATAGTTTAAGTGGAGAAAACCGCTCAAAATACCATTGAATTTGCAACACAATGAGCTTTTCTTGTTTCTCTGCTTTGGTGTGGAGGTGAAGCATGGCGCACCGGAGTTTTTACCCGTTTGCAAAACCGCTTAACGAGCAACTGCAAACGCTAAAAGGCAGGATGCAGGCGCACTTGCCATGTATTGATAGGGTGTCATTTGCAAAATATCACCCAGACCAAGATGTGCTCAAATCATTTGCAGAAAGTGAGTTCGACACTTGGTGTCTAGCCCATCACGAATCAGCATTCCGTAAACTCCACCACCTCAATATTGCCTCTAAAAACGCGGTTCCTCGTATCGTCGAAGACCTTCATGATATTAATCACTGTCCTCGGGTTCAAATTTTACTCAAACACGGATATCAGTCGTCGGCTGCTATTCCTTGTTATGACAATAAAGCTTTTACTGGTTTTGTATTTTTGAACTCCACTCAACGTGATGCGTTTAGTTTAGAAGCGCTGAATGGTCTTAAACCTTATTTCGAAATGATTCAATTTGCGGTTGAATCAGAAACTCAAGTAGTCAATGCGATAGAAACGCTAGCGAACCGAATGCAATGTATGATGCCAGGCTATTCACCTGAGTATTACGCGCATACCAAACGCATGAAGTACTACAGTCAAATTATCGCAACGCAGTTAGCGGATCGTTATCACCTGAATGACGAAATGGTCGAAGATATTGGTATTTTTGCTCAGTTCCATGCGCTCGGTGATAGTCAGCTGCCAGTTGAAATTGCTAGCCGCCGAACAAATTACTCTCAAGAACAAGAGGCGATATTGATTCAACATATTGAGCGTTGTATCGATTCAGCGGATGACATAGTTGCCCGTATCGGAAATCCGGTTCACCCGAGTGTGACTTTGTTTTTGCAGATGATTATTTATCAGTACGAAAATTTAAATGGCACTGGTTATCCTTATGGTTTAACCAATGATGATATACCAATAGTCGCCCAAATTACGGCTGCCGCGAATGCCTTTGATTTTATGACAACGCACCATCCGTATAGACAAGCGTGGTCCATCCCATACGCATTGTTAGAACTTGAAAAATGGGTATATCAGGGGTGGTTATCTCGAGAATGTGTTGATGCTCTGCGAGAGCATCAAGGTTATATAAAGCAAATCATCCACAAATATCCCGAGCACTATACAGGCTTGGGGTTAATGTGAAGAGCAGTAACAAAGTTGAAATGTTGACGAGGAGGAATATTTAAACAATACTGTTTTTATATACAGTAATAAGTTTGGAGGTGAAGTATGTTGTGGGAAACCCTTGAAAGAGTAAACCGCTTACGCCAACAAGCACTTGCAAATCCTGAGTTTGTTGAGTCAGCAAAAGAGCACGAACAAGCACTTCAGGAGCAAGAATACCATTATCAAACTAAGAAAAAGCGTTCAGCCAAAGACAAACAAGGTAAAAAGTCGCTGGCCGATATCTATAAAGAAGTAGAGTTTGGCGCTGACGCTCGTCATTAATGTATTCACTGCGGCATTTTTCATTTCTTCATACGCTGCAGTATTCGTTCAAATTTATGCGAGAGCAGTGGGAGACCGCTGCTCTCGTTGACCTGCCTATAATTTACTAATGAAGTTCAGCAGAGCAAATTATCACTAACACTTAGCAATTCTCTCAATGATCTTGTTTATGTAATGATAATGACAACGGTTTGCATTTGTATCTTTGTTGTTATATAAAACCTCCCTTATTAATCGCTCTGTTGAATAAGAACGGCAAACGTGATCAACGAATGAGAGCTTTGAATAACTGTTATTCGTAAATGGCTATTAGGTGAAGTAGGGATGTTGGAAGCTAAAGCACTCCAGTTTGAGATTGAAGGCAAGTCATTGCTAAAAGCGTTTGATGTGACATTTGAACCCGGAAAAACATACGCCCTTGTTGGACACAATGGTTCAGGAAAATCCACATTGTTAAAGTTGCTGGCACAGCAACAGCAATACACAGCTGGTGACGTGGTTCTGCATGGAACGAGCATTAACGATCTCTCAGCGAAAAAATTCGCCCAACATATTGCCTACTTGCCTCAGCATCTTCCGGTGACCGACAGTATTTTAGGTCGAGATTTAGTCGGTTTTGGTCGTTATCCATGGCATGGTTTACTTGGACGTTTGAGTAAGAAAGATCACGACATTGTTGAAGAAGCAATGGCGATGACAGGCACACTAAAATACGCAGATCGCTTAGTGGACACGTTATCTGGAGGAGAGCGTCAACGTGTGTGGCTAGCTATGCTGTTAGCCCAAAAAACCGAGTATTTGCTTCTTGATGAGCCTTTGTCTGCGCTAGATATCAGCCATCAAGTAGATATGTTGAAGCTTATCTCTAAACTCAGTCAAGAACTGGGTTTGGGCGTTATTATCGTATTACACGATATCAACTTGGCTGCACGATTTTGCGACTACATCGTTGCATTACATCAAGGTGATTTGATTGCACAAGGCAATGTTGAACAGGTGTTTACTGAACCTAAGTTGAGGGACATATATGGGATAGAGATGATGATCTCTGACCACCCTGCGGGTTATCCGGTGGCGATGCCAAGCTAAAGGTTGGAATAATGAGCAGTACAAACACTCGACTTAAACATTTCTCTTTCGCTCTCTCACTTAGTGCGCTTTTGGTCAGTTCTTTTCAAGCACTAGCTGACGCATCACCTCGGGTGATGTCGGTTGATTGGACACAAACTGAAACGATGTTGGCTTTAGGGGTCGTACCTGTAGGCGTTGCTCAAGGGCAAGATTACGATGCTTGGGTAAAATCGCCACCGTTACCACCTCAAACGAAGGATGTAGGGTTAAGAACTCAACCCAATATAGAGCGCATTTACGAGCTCAGACCTGATCGTATTTTTATTGCCCCGTACTTCTCCTCAATGAAGCATCGCTTAGTTGATATCGCCCCGGTTACCACCATTGACTTATATGAAAGCGGGATTACGGATTGGTCGGTACTTACCAGTTTCACTCGGAGGTTTGGTGAAGAGCTGGGAAGAGAGGCGGAAGCAGAGGCGCTTATCCAACAATATGAAAAACGTTTGTCTTTATTAAAACAGCGTATAAATAAAGGCCAGCCGCCACTTCTAATGATTCAGTTTATGGATACAAAGCACGTACGTGTTTTTGGTCAAAATAGTCTTTACTCCCAGGCTATCGAAAAGATTGGGCTGAGTAATGCATGGAATGAAAAGACGAATAGCTGGGGCTTCAGCCTAGTTGGCATCGACAAGTTAGCTGGCATAAAAGCTCAAATCGTTATCGTAGAGCCATTACCTTATGGTGGAGCGGAGCAGCTCTCTCAAGACCCATTTTGGCAATATGTTGTTCAACAATCTGGTGAAAAGGTCATGCAAGTCGCGCCCGTTTGGAGTTTTGGTTCTATGCCTTCAGCCCTCCGTTTCGCAGAGTTAGTTACGGCGAGTAAGGTCGAGGAGTTAACACAATGAAAACGATGCCTTTAAGCTTTGTGGTGTTACTTTCGGCATTTACCTTTTCTATTGGTGCTTTCCAATTGTACCAAGTAAGCTCATTTTCGTTAGCTCTAAGCAGTTTATGGGAGCCTAACTTTCAATCTATCGATTCAGTTTTACTTCACTTTAGCTGGTGGCCTCGAGTCTTCACCACGATTATATCTGGTGCTGGATTAGCGGTTGCTGGGGTATTGATGCAGCAAGTGCTGCGTAACCCTCTCGCTTCACCCACGACACTTGGTGTGGCGAGCGGTTCAAGTTTTGCTTTGATGTTAGCAACGCTATTCGCACCTTGGATGTTGGATATCGCGCCTAATTTGGTTGCTCTCATCGGCGGTGTGATATCGATGGGGTTGGTGATGCTGTTGTCATGGCGACGAGCGTTATCTCCAACGGTTGTCGTCGTTTCTGGGTTAGTGATAAACCTGTACTTTGCATCATTAAGTACGGTTATTCTGATGATGAATACCGAAAAGCTGAATGGGTTAATGATATGGGGAGCCGGTTCGCTTGTTCAGAGTGGATGGGGAGATTTCTCGTATCTTGCCCCTCGAATCGCACTTGCTACGGTCGTTGCATTTGTGATTGCAAAGCCGTTAAGTCTGTTGGAACTCTCCGAGCAAGGTGCCAAGAGTTTAGGTGTCTCGCTAGCTAAGTTGCGTTTTGTCTGTCTTGGGCTTGCGGTGTTAATCACTTCTTGGGTGGTTTCTGCCGTAGGAATCATCGGTTTCATCGGGTTAGCGGCGCCAGCGATTACTCGATTGATAGGTATCAATAAAGTCCAGCATAAGCTTTGGGTATCAATGCTAATTGGTGCCATGTTATTGACTTTAACCGATTTGGTTATTCAGCAACTGCCAGGGCTAATGGCGAGTTTTATACCAACGGGAGCAGCAACGGCTGCATTGGGCGCTCCGTTACTGTTATGGCTGTTACCTCGTTTATCACAAAAGACGCAGGGCCATACTCAAACAGTGTTAACTCGACACCGTCAACATGTTTACAAGCTAAACCCTAAAGCGATCTCATTGGCGTTGATCGGTACGTTAATTTCCGTTGTCCTTTTTGCCACGGTTGCTGTGCAAAATGAAGGGTGGACAAACTTAATTGCTAGCCAAAATTGGATTTTTTTGGAATGGCGCGCACCTAGATTATTTGCAGCAGCAATTGCGGGGGCAATGTTGGCGATTGCTGGAACCATGATTCAACGCCTAAGTGGAAACCCAATGGCAAGTCCTGAAGTGATCGGTATCAGTTCAGGGACAGCGATGGGATTGATCATCGCGATGTTTACTGGGTTTGGTTCGTCAATTTTCACTCTTTCTCTAGGCGGGCTCGTAGGCGCATTAGCGACGGTATTAGTCATTGTGCTGCTAAACCGTAAGTCAGGCTTTCAGCCGGAGCGTATTTTGTTGACTGGTATTGCGATAACCGCACTGATGAATGCAATACAGAGCTTTATTCTAGCCACTGGTGACCCAAGAAGTTATCAAGCATTGGCTTGGTTGTCTGGGTCTACCTACTATGTCTCGGTTGAAACGTTACTCCCATTGTCTTTATCTGCGCTTGTCTTTATAGGGTTGAGTTTTCTCTGCGTAAGATGGCTAGATATTCTTCCTGTCGGTGCCGCTTCCTCTAAAGCACTTGGAATTCGAGTTGATCGTTCACGCGCAATACTGCTTCTTTTAGTTGCTTGTCTCACGGTCAGTGCGACATTGGTTGTTGGCCCGATTAGCTTTGTTGGGTTGTTGGCTCCGCATTTAGCTCGCTTATTTGGTTTTAACAAAGCGTCACAACACATGTTATGCGCCGCGATACTGGGGGCAGGGGTGATGTTGTTGGCTGATTGGTTGGGACGACAGGTCCTTTACCCGCAAGAAATACCAACAGGACTTATGGCGTCTCTCATTGGCGGTTTGTATTTAATGTGGGGTTTACGCCGTTTATAGAGATGAGTTAAGCCTCAACCAAGAAAGTACTTATACAAATAAGCACTCGTAGTGGCATTCGTAACCTATGCGAGTGCTTTATGCAAAACCTCTGGTTTGTCTTTTACGGAAACAACTGGCGATGCCGTAACTCGCTTTTCTTTCAGCGGTCGCTGAAGTCATGAAGGGTTGGTTTGGCTGCCGACAAAAAGGAGAAGAATATGACTCGGCTGTTTATGCTGACATCAACGTCGATGGCGGTTGTATTAGCTTTATCAACGCCAAATGTCTTGGCTCAGGAAGATGAAAATATAGTTGTGATTGGACAGCAGCAAGACAGTGCAGTTGGTCCTGATTTTAGTTATCTTGGAGCGAAGAGTCGGGCAGCGACGAAAACTGATATTGCCATCAATGAGACTCCAAGAGCGGTGTCTGTTGTTACGCGAGAGCAAATGGATGATCGTGCCTCTATTAGCATTTCTGACGCGCTACAGTACACACCAAGCATTCAAACTAACTATTTTGGCGAAGATAACAAGCAAGATTGGTTTATTATTCGTGGTTTTAAACAGGCGAACAGCGGGTTGTATCAAGATGGTACCCGTTTATATTCTTCTGGCTTCTATAGTTGGCAAATAGATCCGTTTGCGTTAGAGAGGGTTGAAGTTTTACGTGGTGCAGCGTCTGTTCTTTATGGGCAAAACCCTCCAGGTGGGGTTATCAATGTTGTCAGTAAGCGACCTCAATTTGATGGGGGGTCAGGACTTGTATCTTTGGAGTACGGTTCTGAAGACCGTAAACAACTTTCTCTTGACGTAAACTCTGAGGTGAGTGAGCAGCTAGCTTTCCGCTTTCAAGGGTTAGCGAGAAAAAATGGGACGAGAATTAGTGGGGTAGAAGCAGAGCGCATTCTTCTCTCTCCATCGATGACGTACAAATTTAATGAGACGTCTGAAATTACCTTTCTAACGAGCTATCAAAAAGACGACTCAGATCCTTATCTGCAATTTTTGCCAGTTGAAGGAACGTTAACGCCAAACAAAAATGGAAAGATCAGTGATAGTTTAGCGATAGGCAATCCTAACTGGGAGACGTTTGAGCGTGAGCAGGTGTCTTTAGGCTATGAGTTTTCTCATGCATTTAATGATACCACTTCATTTGTTCAAGCAGCTCGTTACAGCGAAATGGATGTTAAGCTAAGACAAATGTATTCGTACGTTTACTCGGCTGACGTGCCTGCGTTGGGGCCGGCTTTGGACCCATCAAATGAACGCAAAACCATACTTCGGGGTGCTTCAACAGAAGATGGGTCATCTGATGCTTTTAATATCGATAATCGTTTGATGCACCAAGTAAATTGGGGAAGTGTTGAGCATAACTTGATGTTGGGCATAGATTTTCAAATGATCAGTATCGATGGTAAAGATTTTGCCAATGACCCTATAGTTGCTAATGGTAATGCATTATTAAACACACCAATGGGAGCTTTGCCCGATCCTAGGTTTAATGTATTTAATCCTACTTATTCGGATAACATAATGTTACTCGATCCGAATACGCTACAACCATTGAGCGAAACCGATAAGCAAAGAACGAAAATCGATAATCAGCAGCTCGGCGTCTACTTTCAAGATCATATGCTGATCAACGATAAATGGGCGATGTTATTGGGCGCACGTTACGACGATACAAGTAATGAAGTACATAATGTTACCACGGGTGCTCGCACGAAAGTCGATAATGGAGAGTGGACGTTTAGCGTGGGAACGGCTTATATTTCTGATTCTGGCTTCACGCCATACTTTAGTTACTCTCAGTACTTTGATCCAATTATTCAAGAAGACAGCAATGGTAAGCCAGCGAAGCCTGAAAGCGGTGATCAATTTGAAATCGGTATGAAATACCAACCGGATTCATTTGATGGTTATTTCAATATTGCAACGTATCGGGCAACAAAAGAAAACTTGGCTCGTATCTACTTGAGTGAATTAACGCAAATAGGAAAAATAGAAAATAACGGCGTTGAGTTTGAAGCTGTAGCTAATGTGACACCATCCTTAACATTGATCGGGAATATTGCGTACGTTGATGCAGAGATAAAAGAAGACATCAATAAGGCATGGGTTGGCAAAACACCTTCCCAAGTGGCGAATACCGTATCATCAGCTTGGGCACATTATCGTTTCTTTGATGGACCTCTTGATGGCTTTGCTGTTGGCTTAGGCGCGCGCTATACAGGTGAGTCATACGGAGACAATGAAGAGAGACTAAAAGTACCAAGTTATTTCTTAATGGATGCGACGGTCAGTTATCGAATCGGCGACTACAAGTTACAAGTCGCAGCTAAAAACATCGCGGATAAAAAGTACATAGCGACATGTGATGGCTTTTGTTGGTATGGCGACCGACAAAATGTTATTGCAAGTTTAACTTACGACTGGTGAGTTAACGTATAAATAAACACCCCTAACTTTAGGGGTGTTTATTTAGAAATCGGCTTTACGGACAAAGTGCGGGTTTTTGTACTTTTTCTGCGGACCAAACGATGATACGACAAGTTTGTTCCATAATGTTTTGTCAAACTCACCCTTTGGAATCGAAGGGTAGAGGGTTTCCTCTTCTTCTCTTGCAAAGTTCATATATTGTTTCTTTTTAATTTGATTGTACTTTTTGGCGATCTGGTTATGTTTTCTTACCCACTCCAGCTTGTAATTGTGGAGCACTTTTTCACCATCTTCGAGACTCATCCGAGATAGGAACAGTCGCTTGTATGAGACCTTTCTGTCCAGCATTGTGCGCATAACGGTTTGGATATATTTACCGTGATGCGTAATGGTAATGTCGTTTTCATCAATAGGAGTGACACACCAGCCTTTAGGTAAAAAGTCTGGCTTCTTAAATTGCTTATTACGCTCCATTAGCGCCTGATGTAAAACTAAATCAGAGGTGCCGCGGAACGTCTTTTGCCATTTACCGATACGAATTTGAATCGAACCAGGCAAGCGATAGATGTTAGTAAACTTATCTTTGTCCATGGACTTGTGTCATGAGATTAATGTGCATAATTAGAAAGCGGAATTCAGCCCAATGCCACAGGCAGTAGACTTAAGTACCGTACGATTTTACAACGACCTTGCGTGATATAGCGAGGGGTTATGTCAATAATAGGTAAGAAATAGAAAATTAGTTCACATTATGAAGAAATTGGAAGCTAACAAGGCTAAATTTTGAAGTTACACCAATTATGCCCATGCCGACTAAATAAAAAGAAGGCACGGGCATAAAATCACACCGCTTCTTCGAGTTGCTTGGTGTCTTCTTCAATCTGTTGTAGGTGTCGGTTTGCTTGCTGTAACTGATACATTTGAGCATAACGACCATTTTGCGTTAAGAGTGCTTTGTGTGTACCTTTCTCGACCAACTCCCCATGATGAAGAACAATGATTTGGTCTGCATCTAGGATAGTTGACAGCCGATGAGCAATAACAACGAGCGTCATGTCTTGTCTGAGTACCGCCAAGCTCTTTTGGATTAAAGCCTCTGTTCCTGAGTCAATATTTGCGGTTGCTTCATCTAATATCAATATCTTAGGTTTTACCACAAGCACACGTGCTAACGCCAAAAGCTGTTTCTGACCCGCAGATAAATTAGTTTCGCCTTGACCTAACTGCGTGTCTAGCCCGTTAGGGTAACGATGAATTTGTTCTGCCAAACCTACCTTGTCTAACGCATCCCATATTTGATTGTCATCAACCGCCCGACTGAGAGAGATGTTTTCTCTGACTGAAGCAGGGAGAATATGTGGATCTTGTTGAACCATTGCCACATCTTTGCGAAGTACGTCTTTCCCTAATGTCTGAAGTGGACGACCATCTATGAGCAGTTCACCACATTGCGTTGGATAAAAGCCCATTAACAGTGACGCTAAGGTGCTTTTACCGCTTCCTGTATGCCCGACAAGCGCGATAAAGTCTTGGTGGTTGGCCTTCAACGAAATGTCTTTTAGGACGTCCTGTTTACCATCGTAGCTAAATGTGAGGTCTTTAAGTTCGATAGCACCTGACCTTAATGGTTGATGATCGCCCCCGTAAGTTTGTTCTTTCGCATCAATCAATTCAAAAACACGTTCGCTTGATACTAACGCCTGCTGAAGTAGAGCAAGTTGCTGAGTCATCTCAATTAGTGGTTCAGTAACTCGCGCAAGATAACTGATAAATGCATACAGTACCCCCACACCAATCAACTCAATACCATTAAAACCAAAGATCGCAACCAAGCAAAGCAACGCAAGACCAGCGAGCAAATCCATTAAGGGTCTTAGCAGATAGCCGTTTAGCCGAATCACTCGTTTAGATGCCACCAGATGCTCTGCGGTTAGCTCGTTGAACTGTTTATTAAAACGCTCTTCTTGTTGCATTAATTGAATGACACTCATCCCTTGAATGGATTCACTCAGATTCGCATTTATATCAGTCAATAGGTCACGCATCTTTCGGTAGCTTTCTGTACTTAGCTGCTTAAACAAGTACATAAAGCCGATGACGATCGGCAGCAATACAAGCACAACGAGTGTGAGCTTCCAACTCATGAAAAACATAACGCCAAGCATTACGACAATCATGACCACGTTTTTCACCACGGTCGCGATCAAAAGCTCATAAAATTGCTGTAAAGATTCCGTATCGTTGGTGATTCGCGACACCAATTTTCCAGCAGGCGTGTAATCAAACGCAGATAACGGCTGCTTAATCACGCCAGAAAATACTTGCTTACGAATCGCTTTGATCGTGTTAGCCGCGACAATGCTAAATTGCAATGACTGAAAATACTGGAATGTTGCCGATACGATCTGAAGAGCGATATAACCTACTGCTAGCGAAATCAGAACATTTTGTGAATAGTCACCTTTAGCGATGTGCTCATCAATGAAATATTGAATCAACCAAGGGCCGCCGGCGCTAGCTAACGCTGCAATAAACAGCAAGGCGAGTCCTTTAATCATTGGCTTTGGTTGAGATAATGGGTAAGACATTAACCGTTTAAACGTGCTGGTCTGGTTCATTCATTATTCCTCCATCGCCTGTTCTAGTTTTTGGTACTCGAACATTTCGGCGTACCATCCCTGATGCGCTAATAAAGCGCTATGTTGCCCACGTTCAGTAATGTGGCCGTGATTCAAGACAATGATCTCGTCTGCTGCTTCCAATGCGGTGAGGCGGTGTGCAATAACGATTAGGGCTTGATCACGGTAGTGTGTTTCCAAATTCTTAAGGATTTGATGTTCGGTCCGTCCATCAACAGCGGAAAGTGCATCGTCCAAAACCAACACTTGGGCATTCAGCAGCATAGCGCGTGCTATCGCAATACGTTGTTTTTGCCCGCCGGAGAGTGTAATGCCTTTTTCACCAACTTCTGTTTGGTAGCCTTCAGGAAACTTCTCAATATCGTCATGTATACAGGCTAACTTTGCTGCTCTATAGACTTCTTCTTTCTCTGCATTAGGGTTGCCTAAGGCAATATTGTCGAAGATAGATTTGGAGAATAGAAACGGACTTTGGTTAACGACAGAAAAACGGTTGCGCCACTGTGGAAGTAGGGCATCCTTGATCTCGACATCACCGAATTTAATTGAGCCGTTTTCTAAATCATGTTGACGCAAAAGTAGTGTTAACAGGGTCGATTTTCCGCTTCCTACCGGCCCTGCAACTCCCAACATTTTTCCGGGTTCCAGTTCGATGTTTACTTCCGTCAAAGCGGGCGGTAAATCACTAGACCAATGGAAATCGTCGATATCAATTTTCAACGGAAGTGGTTTATTTTCTATTGGCTTATTGCCACTGATAATTGCTGGCTTTTCATCAAAGATCTCTTGTAATCGGTTCCATGCAGCAGAGCCTCTTTCTAAAATGTTAAATAGGAATGCGAATGCCAACATCGGCCATATCATCAACCCTAAATACATCGTAAATGCGGTCAGATCACCAAGCGTGATCTCACCTTTATCAACAAGGTAAGCACCAGCAGCGACACTAAGAAGGAAAGAAAGACCGATGGTTAACTGAATTGCCGGGTCAAATCTAGCATCGACTCTTGCGACAGCGATGTTCTTTTCGCCAGTATCATCCACAACCTCTTCAAAACGTTGCTGCTCTTGGTTTTCTAATCCGAAAGCACGCAGCATTCGCACGCCATTAAGTGACTCTTGTGTCATGTCTGACATGGTAGAAAAGGCTTCCTGAGCGACACGAAAGCGTTGATGTAGGATACGCACAATAAAGAAGATGATGATGGCAAGAAATGGCATTGGAAGAAGCGCCATTACGGTGAGCTTCCAGCTTACTTGCGTTACCATAATGATTAAAACCGCAATACCAGTGATCAAAGAGTCTGCGGCGGTTAAAACCCCTTCGCCGGCAGTCATAACGATATTACGCACATCATTAGTGCCACGAGCCATCAGATCCCCCGTCTTGTAACGTTCAAAAAAACGAGGTGGCTGTGTCGATAAATGCCTATATAGACGGTTACGTAGAATGGTCCCGAGCTCCCAGCTTGCGCCGAAAAGCCAAATTCGCCATAAGATGCGACACCCATAAATAGTAAAGATCAGTACAGTTAACCCTGAGAGCCATAGAATCAGCGTATTTGTATCTAAAGTGTTGTCTACGACGCCATCAACTATGATGCCAACTGCTTTGGGCGGAACAAGCTGTAGTGCTGATATCACAGCGAAAAGCAGAATGGATCCGACATAGTGCCTCCACTTTTGTTGGAAATACCAACGTAGCTGCCAGAATATTCTCATTACGCCTCCCGCTTTAAATTATTGAATTTGTTATAGAACTATTATTGAGCGAAATGATGAGTTTACAAGCACAAGTTATAGGCGGGTTTAAAAACGATAGATTGTTTCAATTATAACCATGTGTCGGCGCAAATTACTGGTTTTATCTCTATGAGCTAACTGTGCGACGACATTATGTGAAATAGTTGTTAATGGTGGTTTTGGAGCCATTACCTTGCAATAACGATGAAGACACCAAAAGTAAAAGTGTTACTGCCACTCTATATGGGAATTAGCAATCGTCAGTTTGTATTTTGTATTTCACTTGGCCACCAGGAGTTTCTGGGTAGTAAACTTCGACATAACACATATGTTCTGGACCAACAGGCTTGTTTGCAAAACCAATAAGGAAGTAGGGCTCGTCTGGGCTATCTACCCCATACCAAGTGTTAATAGTGAGTTGCGGATCAAAGCCTGCTAGCTCTTTTGCTGGAATAACATTTTTGATAAATCCAAAGTAACCAATTAGGTCGTTATGGCCGTCATTATCTAGATCAATGTTATATTGTATGCCGCCATCTACTGTCTCTTGAGATTGAATCACTGCTTTGGTGTAGACAAAGTTGTTGGCGGTCATGAGTGCTTCTCTGGCTCCATATAGAACCGCCACTCTGGCATCTTTTTGTAAGCCAAGAAATTTAGGAAATGCAACGACGCTTACAATACCAAGAATGATGATGCGCACAATGAGTTCAATAAGAGTAAATCCTTGAGAGCGACGCACAGCCTTTCTCCATGTTTTAGAAACGAATAGGCGGCTATTCTGGTATAGAAACTTTCAGGTCAAGTATTAAAAAAGAATGATAATAAGAGATCGGGATTGCAAATCTCAAATATAAAACAAGTTGCTTACTTTCGGGATGAGGAGTGATTTTGATAAAAACCAAGGAATGAACTCGAGAGGATAAAATCCTCCCGAGTAAAGCGACTAAGATTCGTGTGTCAGAGCACCGCGGTTACGTTTAAAAATGAATCGCCAAATAAATAAGACAATTGCGATGTAACCTAATCCTACACCAAGCGCTTGCCAGTGCATGCCGTTATACATCGCGATTGGCATCAAAGAGATGATAAAGATGTCAGTGATTGAGCCAGGGACATAAGCGATGGCGTAATCATCAAGCACCTTGCTACGCATTTTTGGATCAACAATACGAAGCAAGGCAATACCCATGGCAACCGTACCGGTTAACCAACCCCAAGAGAAAATGCCTTTCTCGAACCAATCTTCTCCCATGATACGTGGGGCAACCCAGAAGATTAGCCATAGTGTGAAGGTGATACCGCCGATTGCAAGCACTACCATCGGCATTAAATACTGGGCTAAGACGGTAATCTTGATGGCTGAGATACCAAAGATAATCAAATAATCGGTACTGATGCCCGCAGCATGTTTGAATGCACCGTCACAAAGATAGCGTGAAGCTTTCGTTTGTTTCGCGACGATTCGCACGAGCATGCCGCCAAGGAAGCCAGTTACGAACGTTGGGATTTGTACCTTATCGTGGAAAGAAGATAAGTAGTTAGCCGCTACATACGAGAAAGCTGTTACCACTACAACCAATGCCGCGTGAATCGCAAAAGAATCAACCGACAGGGAAGACATGGTGTCTTTCATTACCGGTTCTTGATCATCAGGCTTAACAAGGCCTTTGCGTTCGTGTTCGTCCATGCTGTCGAAGGTCGTAAAGCTACGAATCCAACCCATCTTCAATGCGAATTGCAGCATGAGCATGCCGACAGAAATCGAGATGAAAATACCCACGGTTGCGAACGTTAAGCCAAGTGTGAAGCCATCTTCCCAGCCAAGCCCCGTGAAGATTTCACCAACAACAGATGCAGAGCCATGTCCGCCCATAAAACCCGCAGACATTGTCACACCAAAGCCAGGATTAATCTCTGGCCAGAAGAAGGTTGTGAGAACTAGACCAAACATTGCCGCAAACAACCACTGAGAAACAGAAGCGATTTGGTTAAACGCCCACAATGAGCCAGCACGCTGTGCGACGTTTTTAGGTGATGGAACATCCGTTGCCAGACCTAACGCAGAAAAAAGTGCAGCAGTTAATAGGCTTGCGTTAGCGGTAAACGTATCGGTCCAAGGCAGTACGTCTAACAGGGCTGGTCCAAAAATTAGACCGAATAATCCTGCGAGAACCGCCGATGGAATGTACATACGCTGTAGTAATGGCGCGTGAACGCGAATGACTTTTGCCAAAATCAATAGTAAGCCAGCGATGGCTAAGTCAGTCAGCATTAGACCTTTAGGCATCTTATCCTCCAGTAAATGCAGTCAAGGGGTAGCGTCCTTGTGACCTACCTTGAATAAAAATCTCTCTCAAGCCAAAAAGCCACATACGTGACTAAAAGCGTTGAGAAATCAATGTCGTTTTCATAAGCAAAGGAATGTGCTTATGCAATTTGAAATGAGTGTAAATGTTGTGATTGCACACGAACAGGAAGAGAAATTTGATGAAATTTCTCGATGTTATTTTGATAGTTCACTCAGGAAAGGCGGCAATCCTAGTCACTTTGTCAGAGCAATGCAATTGATGGGAATCAACAAATAGTGTTCACTAAATGAGCGTTCTATACTAATGGCCTGAAAAATAAAGACAATTAACAAGAAATAATATTTGTCATATCGACAATAAAAGTTGATTGAGTGGTTAAATTGTCGCCGCTTTATGAGGTGGTGTTACGGATTCACATGCGAAAGAACAAAATCAACCAAGGTGCGGTTTTTAAGGGAAAGCTGTTTTGAACGGTAAAGCAGGTGGATCGGTTTTGGCTTGGGAGTATGTTGCTGGAGAATTTCTACCAAGGCACCAGATTGAATTTCCTGTTCAACTAAGATCTTTGGTTGAAGAAGAACACCAGAGCCTTTTAACGCGGCAAACTTAAGCACATCACCATTATTAGACGTTAATCGGGTGTTGCTGTTTCCAAAGGTATTAGATGGCATGTTCACCACCTGTTGGCTTTCCCCTTGGTGGTACTGAAATCCCAAACAATGATGATGTTCAAGGTCATCAAGCGATTGGATAGGGGCATGCAGCTTAAGATAAGAGGGTGAGGCGCAGTAAGTCATGTCGTATTGCCCGAGTTTTCTTGCAACTAACGATGAATCGACCAACTCACCAATACGAATAATCACGTCTGCTTCGCTTCGATATGGGTCAATCAAACTGTTATCCAACATTAACTCAACGTTCAGTTCGGGAAATTCTGCTAAGAAGTCAGCCACGATGGGCGCAATCACCTTTTTACCATAGGTAACTGGGCAGTTAACTTTTACTGTTCCAGTTGGGCGGTTGATCAGCGTCTGGATTAGGTTCTCTGCGTTGGTGATGTCTTCAATAATGCGGTGGCACTCTTGATAGTAGAGTCTGCCAGCTTCGGTCAAGGACTGTTTGCGCGTGGTCCGATGAATCAGCTGTGTACCTAAGCTTTGCTCAAGAAAGCTCACGTGCTTGCCAACCATGGTCGGTGAAATATCAAAGTGGTGTGCAGCATTACGAAAGCTGCCGTGTTCGACCACGTAAGCGAAAACTTTCATGCTTGTTAATTTATCCATTGCACACCCAGAGTTAATAAAGAAATAACTAAAGCAGAGTTTATCAATCAAATGAGGTTAATTACAGTGGGCGTATGATTAAGAATGGAGAAAGAGATCCATCATGAGTGAGACGATTTTTGTTACCGCCGAACTGAAAATGAATGCCGATAAGCCAAGACAACAAGTAGTTGAAGCCATTGAACAATTTTGCCTTGATATGCAAGGCGAAGCGGGGTGCTTGCAAGCGAATGCGACCTACGATTCTAAAGATCCACAACGTGTGATTCTTTGGGAGCGATATGAAAACCGAGCCGCGATTGAAGCGCATTTTGCTATGCCGCATACACAAGCGTTTATTGCGGCTGAAATGGCGGAGTTAGTTCAAGCATTCGAAACCCAAGCTCAATAGGAGAGGCGAACATGAAATGGGGTATTTTAGGCACAAGCTTTATCTCAGGTGTCATGGCTGAGGCAATCCAAGGCGATGACAAGAGTGAACTGTACGCGGTTGCTGGGCGTTCGGAGCAGAACTTAAAGACATTCGCTGAGCAATATGGCATCGAGAATACGTTCAACGATTACGATGCGTTGATTGCCGATGAGCAAGTCGACATTATTTACATCGCATTGCCAAATCACCTTCATCATGACTTTATCGTCAAAGCGGCTGAGCAGGGCAAAGCGATTCTGTGTGAAAAGTCGCTTTCTGTCGATATGGAAAAAACCGAGCTGGCACTTCAAGCAGTAGAAGCACACAAGGTGTTCTTTGCTGAAGGCTTAATGTATTTACATCACCCGTTGATCAGCGAGTTGGTTTCGGTGCTTGAATCGGGAGAGATTGGTGAACTTCACTCCATCCACACGTCTTATATTGCGTCGATTGCGCAGTTTGTTAATCCAGACAGCAAAGGTGCTTTGTATAACTTAGGTTGCTACCCAATGTCATTAGTGCATTTGGTGGTGAAAACCATGTTGGGTGAACAAGCCGTTGGAAACCGCTCTATGACGGCGATTGGTCGACGAGGTAACGATGGGAATATCTGCGAGTCGAGCTTGATGATGCAATTTGGTGAGCAACAAACGGTGAGCGTACATACTGCCGAAGATCATGGATTGAAACACCAGTTCACCATTCTGGGTAGCAAAGGCTGTATTACCTTAGATTCAAACCCATGGCTACCAACGCAAGATAACCAGTTTAGTGTGGAAATTTACGAGACGTCGAAGCGCGAGGTGTCTGTACCGGCAACTGGGGACGCTTTCTTCTATCAAGTGCGCAATATTCGCCAAGCGGTTGAAGAGGGGCGTACCTCGTTAGAAAACCCTTGTGCAACATGGGAAGACTCTCACCGTATTATGCAGCTACTGACTGAGTGGGAATCACTGGCTTCAAAGTAAGTGTGTACTTGAACCAATGAACATAAAAACGGCGCACTAAATCCAATGATCAGTGCGCCGTTTGTATTTTGGGTTCAGTCTGGATTAAATGCGATTATCGCCGGTACTGAACGCAATGATTTGGCTGATCTCAGACAGGCTTCTACCACTTTCTTGCTGCCATTGAACAAACGCTTTGTTGGTTGCATCGAGCGATTTTTTCGTATCTTTGCCACCTTCAATGATCTTGCAATTACGCAGGTAAGCTTCCACGTCGCTAGACAAGATAAAGGTATCAACGCCCATTTGACGAAGTGTGTAAGGGCCAGTATTTCCGCCTAGGCGATTGCCGCGTTTCTTCAAATACGCCCATAGGTCGGTGATTTTCTCTTGCGGCCAATCGGCAACCATTTTGCCAAACGAGCCATATTCGATTTTTGCTTCGTGGATCATACGAGCGTTGGCAGGAATCGACATGACTTTAGTGAGGTGGCGAATGATGCGTTTGTCGGTTGCTTTGGTTTCCCATTGCTCATCTGACAGCATCAATAGCGGCTCAATCTTAAACCCAAAGAACACTTCTTCGAAGTTCGGCCACTTGTTGCGAACCACGCTCCACGAAATCCCACTTTGGAATACCTTCATCGAAAAAGCGGCTAGCCAACGGTCGTCGGGAATCGCTGCCAATTCTTCTTTGCTTAGTGGATGAGACAAAAGCGCTTCAAGTTGATCTTCACCACCTTTACGCTCGGCAGCGCGCTGATAAATCGCGTCAAATTTTTCGATACTCATAAAAGAAGTTAGTCCTAGTTTATGTCGATATTTGTGAAACATACTACGCTTAAGTGGCTGAATCGTAAATTGATGGAGTTTCACAAATGAAGAAGGTCACATTAACGTTTGTCGGGGAAGGTTCGGATCGTATTGCAGAAAAATTCTATGCGTGGATGACGGACGGTGGGTTAGAAGACAGCATGATTGAGAATTTATCTGACCGTGAAATCTCAGTTGTCGGCATTAGTGATATGGATAATGAAACGCGTGATGTGGTGATCAATACGGAAATGAACTAACGAGTCGTCTTTCGTCAGCTATTAGAATCAGATAAAACAAAGCCCTTCACGAGAAGGGCTTTGTTGCGTTTATAAGCGTGAGAGCCTAGTTATTTACCAGTGTCAGACCGCTTGGGAGTGCATCACCGAAGATACGTTTCGATTCGCTCTCAGATAGCTCTTTGACTTCTTCAACCAGTGATACCCAAGATTCAGGTACCTTGCTTTGCTTCAACTTAGCCAGTACCTGCTCACGGTAGTCGTCTGAGATATCGAATAGGCGGTCGCCCGTCTTACGACAAATCATTACGGCTGCGAAAGCGATCATTGGCTCTTTCTGCCAGTTCTGCTCTAGCAGCTTAGGCAACCACTGTTCCGCTTGTTCACGAGGAACGACGTTATGCTGACTGCCATATAAAGGCGTACGTGATGCCAAGCGACCCATTGCCCACCAGTGTGCTTGTTCGAACTGGTTATGGTTGATGGCTTTGCTCAAGAACCACGTTGCCAATAGAACTTTGTCTTCGACTTCTAAATGCTCCAGAGAGGCAGACAAGCGCACCATCGACTCGTAACCCATATCTTGTGCCGCTTTGGCGGATTGTGGGTTTTTCATCGCACCAGGATGTAGGTATTTCGCGATGTCCGCCAAGATGGTCTCTTGTTGCTCTTGGCTTAAACCACCGGCAATACGACGCCAGAACACCCACCAGTCGGTCCAACCTTGATGGTTCTTAAACTGAATGTTTTGTTGGTAGAGACCCCAAACTTGCTCAATACGCCATGAGTCGGTTGGATCGCCAAAGCCCGGACGCAGTGCAAAGCCAGCCAAACGAAGCCAGTTTTTCTCGTGTTGTTCTGAACGGCGGCGACGCTTACGACCTTGTGCAAAGGTATCGAACAGTTGACGTAGGGTCGTGAAATCCCATTCATCGCGTTTGCCAAGTTTCTTCTCAAGATCTTTGGCTAAGGTTTTGATCTCTTTGCTTTCCGCGCTTTTCTTATTACCGCTGTAAAGGCGAGCGATCAGCTCCTTACATTCGTTCAACTTAGGGTGAAGTTTAACTTGCTCGCTGTCATCGGTTTGCTTGTTACGAACTTCGAATTCTAGCTCCCAACGTTTGTTGTCGTCTTCTGCGCTGACACATTCCATCTTAAGCGTGCCGACTTCAGTCAACTGACACGCCAGTTGTACTTCTACACGCTCTTTCTGGTTGGCTTGCAGTTCGGCACCTCCACCTTCAAGGGTGGTGATATAAGGCGGCAAAGGAGCAAACAAGTCCGGATCAACGTCAACCATCACACCGTTTTGAATGGCGGTGTTATTGGTTAAGGTGTCGTGGGTAGAAGTCAGCAGGTTAAAGCGAACGGGCTCACCTAGGGTAAGCGAGAAACGACGACCACTTAAGCGGATTTCGTGACCTTCTTCTGTACCTTTTGCAAGCAAACAAAGCGCTTTGCCCATCTTGTTTTTCTCTTGAAGGTGCAAGAAGTAAGAACGCGCTGCACCACCACCAATTTTTAGCTGTGCACCACGACGTGCTTTACCAAACGCAACAGCACCTAGTGCAACAGACCAATCTGGATGTGGGTTGTCTAATACCGTAACCGGAGCGCCGCGCCAATCGGACAGTAGGGTAGTGACACGCTCAGTCACAAGTTCACTATTGAACACACCACCGTTAAGTAGCAAACCTACCGGAATTGCATTTTGTTTGTCGTCTTCAATGCCAAGAGCGGCACGAGCAACTTGTTGGTGCTGAGTTAAGAACTCGGCAACGTGCTTGCTCACTGCTGGGTCAGCAACGTATGGAAGACCAAACTCGACAACCGCGCTGCGGCGTTTGTCTGGTACTTCACTGAAATCAGAAAGTGGGAAGAAGCCATCCAAAGCGATTTGGTGCACTTCTTGTTTGCTCAGCCCAATACTCTTTGTTCCGCCAAGAAGTTTTGAGCCACTGCCTAGCATGGTGATTTTTACTCCTTCAGGTGCACTCGCTGAAAGTAGGTTTTCTTTCGCCTTGCGAGTTTGCTGAATCAACTTAGTCAGGCTTGCGGCAGTGAGCTTCTTACTTTGGTTGAAGCGGCTTTCTGCAAGGTGTGCTAATGCTAAATCGAGGTTATCACCACCAAGCATCAAGTGCTCGCCAACACCAATACGATCAAGGGCTAGTTCATCTTGAGAAGAGAAACTGGCTTCAATCAAGCTCAAGTCGGTGGTACCACCACCCACATCGCACACTAGGATCAGTGGCAACTCTTTGAGCTCATCAGCTGCGGTTTGCTGGTGACGCGCGTACCAGTCGTAGCATACGGCTTGTGGCTCTTCTAGCAGGACGATTTTCTTTAAACCAGCCAGCTGTGCAGCTTCAAGCGTGAGCTTACGAGCGGTTTCATCGAACGAAGCTGGAACGGTCACAACCACATCTTGGTCTTCTAACTTATTGCTAGGATGACGGTAGTTCCATGCTTGACGAATGTGGTTGAGGTAGCTTGCGCTGGCAATAACGGGTGAGACTTTATCTACGTCTTGCGCACCGGCCCAAGGAAGAATGTCTGAACTACGATCCACTGCTTGGTGCGATAGCCAGCTTTTAGCACTGGATACTTGACGTCCTTCCACCTTAGCGCCTAATTCACGAGCCCATTCACCCACGATCACATTACTAATGTCGCCAGATACAGGTTCGTTTTCCCAAGGAAGTGTTAGGTCAGAAGAGGAGATTTGACCAACCGCTGGGTGATAGCGGAAAGAGGGCAACAATGGCTTACGAACCACTTCACCCGGACCAATCAATTGGTCGATGTCGAATAGGGATACTTCGGATTGTTCAAGGTTGTCGGTAATTTCACAATACGCCACCACAGTGTTTGTGGTGCCAAGGTCAATACCAACAAGAAAACGAGGAGATGCCATACAAACCTTCGTGTATTTAAAAACGGCACCCGATTGGATGCCGTTTGATTTCTATTTATTCTTCTTCGTTTGAGTTGCTTTTCGCGTCTTCGCGCACATCGAACTCAACATGCCATTTTTGACCGTTATCAGCGGCAATGGCTTCTAAGTAAAGCGTACCAAGTTCTGTGACGCGAGAGGCTAGGGTTACAGGAACCACTTCACCTTCACGGCGACCTTCAGATACAGGCAGAGTTACTTGGATTTCTGGAAGCTCTTCAAGCTCTTCTGGTGCCCAGTAGTCTAGGTGAGTACCTGCTAGGTCATCACGACGAACCGTTGAGCCGAAGAATTGGAAGTTAACCGGCTGACCAATGATCAAACCAAACTCTTGGCTTGGTACGTCAACGCTTGAACCTTCTTCCATACCAAATGGTGCAACACAAAGTGCTTCCATTGGAGGCGCCATGCCCGGAATCGCTGGCATCGCACTTTCGATACCCACGTAGTACGCCGAAGCAATACCACCACGAATACGAACGCCTTGTCCACGACGTACAGAGCCGTAGTAAGCCGCACCGCTAGCAACTGCAAGGTCTAGATCCACACCTGTTAGGCGTTTTGCCATTTCAGCATCTGCTTCAATTAGCCATTCGTTGATCGTGTCTTCTAGACGAGTTGCTAGAAGTTTCGATTTCAGGACACCACCGTTGAATAGGATTGCGGTTGGCTTGATGAAGTCAGCTGACTGCGCTGCATCCACACCTGGCATACCAGGCATGTTAGCGAATGGGTTGAAATCTTGAGCCGCTGCTTCGCCGCCATTTCCTGACGCAGAAAGAGCATTGGCTTGCTTAGACAAGAACGCTGCAATGTGACGAGTAATGCCTGCATCTTGTGCGTAAGGCAGACCCATTTGCGTTAGTGCACCACGGTTACGTTGAACAGGGTGGTCAGTAATCGCAACTTGAGGGAAGAAGCCGTCAACCAGTGTTTGTTGTACTTCTTCTTGAGTCAGTTCTGTTTTCAGCGTTGCGCCAAGCAGTTTAGAACCACGGCTTGGTACTACGATTGGCACTGACTGAAGTTCGCTGTCGTTCAATAGCGCTTCTTTCGCATCACGACATGCGTGCGTCATCGCTTGAACTTGCCATGGCTGTAGCTCTTTGCCTTCTTGCGCTAGCTTCATCTTCAAGCGGTACGCAAGTGCAAGGTCCATGTTGTCACCGCCAAGTAGGATGTGTTCACCTACCGCGATGCGGTTCAGAGTTAGGTTGCCGTCATCTTCAGTGACTTCAACCAAAGAAAGGTCGGTTGTACCACCACCGATATCGACCACAAGCACTATGTCGCCAACTTCAACTTCGTCGCGCCATTTGTCGTTGCTGTTATCAATCCAGTTGTAAAGCGCAGCTTGTGGCTCTTCGAGAAGCGTTAGGTGCACGAAACCAACGTTGCGTGCTGCTTCTGCTGTTAGATCGCGAGCAGCAGGATCAAAAGAAGCAGGAACCGTAATAGTCACGTCTTGATCGGCAAGGTTGTGATTTGGATTCGCGTGATTCCAAGCGTCTTTTAGATGCTCTAGGTAAAGCTCTGTCGCGCGAAGAGGGGATACTTTTTCCACTTCTTCTGGGCTACCTGCTGGCAGGAAAGCATCACGACGGTTTACACCAGCGTGGCAAAGCCAAGATTTCGCACTTGCAACAAGACGAATTGGCGTTTTCGAACCTAGGTTACGTGCAATCGCACCAACCAGAGCTTTTGGCTCGCTCGACCACGGAAGAACGCGTGATTGCGGGTTCATTTCGTGTTCGTGTGGTTGGTAAAGGAAAGAGCCTAATTGGCTACGAGTCTCTACCGTACCCGGCGCAGTCAACTGCGGGATTGGCATTACTTCAACGCGAGCGTCTTCGTCGTGAGTATCAACAAAAGACATGACACAGTGTGTTGTACCTAAGTCGATACCAACACTGAATTTAGGTGTCTGTTGAGTTTCAACAGACGCTTCTTGAGAATGGTTTTCTTGGTTCATGTGTTCCATTACAGCTCAACCTCAGCTGGAGCGATCACAGATGCATCGTAGTTCTCAGCCAGTTTAGGCAACGTCATTGATGTTGCTTTCCAACCTTTGTGAACTAGCGTGCCGTTGAATGGCGCGCTGCCTGTTACGTTGCCAGTTAGGCGGATTTCTTGTGGGTTGAAGCCTTCTTCAACCGTAATGCGAGTTTCTTCGTCTTCGTTACGAACATGCGCTAGCGTCACGTAGTCGTTCAGTACTTTCTGACCGCCAGTGTGGATTACGCGAGCGGCTGCGCCTACTTCTTCATCAGAGAATGACGTTAGGTCTTCTTTTAGGAAGTCAATCAGGCGAGCTTCTTGTTGCATGATAGAAAGCAGCTGCATTGCAGAGTCCGTTGACGCGGTTGCAAGTTTTGATTCAACTTCCACCACTTTTTCAACGACTTTCTCTACTTCCACTACTTTTTCTACTTCAACGATCTTCTCAACTGGTTTCTCAACCTCGACGATTTTCTCGACTGGTTTTTCTACCACTTTCTCGACCACTTTTGATTTGCGCGACACTGCAACTAGAAGAAGCAAAACGCTCGATGCGGTTAGGCCAGCGTGAAGCATATCGAACGTTTGAGGAATTAGGTTCAAATCAATGTTCATGACGTTTTTTCTCTTTCTATTGATTTATTGGTGCTCAGTATTGGCTCATATTTGTTCACTAAAACGATCGTCTTTGCGATCTTGCACCAAGTTTAGACATTAAAATGATGACGGATGGTAGCATATTCAAGGCTTAAGGCTGTAATAATTCGTGACTATACCGTACGAACAGCGTGAAAAATCGACGATCAGACTCCCCAATATAGGTTGTTGCTTGATGTTTGTGCATTGCTAACGCAGTATTTCAATAGATCCCGAAGTTTAACTTACGGAAGTATCAAAAATTACGATATGACACAAAGCACCGCTCATAAGAGCTTTATAAAACGACATTCAGACTCTATTTTAGCTTTTTTGGCGACTTTATGTGTCACTGCTGGTGTAGTAGGTGCTGCTTATACAATGCAGCAACGGTATACACAGACGACGTTTGATACTTTAGCCGACCGACAAGCAGAATCACTTAAAGCAAACGTCGAGAATGATCTAAAGTTCATTGGTGCGGGCGCAAACTTTTTCCATTCGATTGAGCGAAGCTATTGGCCATCGTTTCCCATGTATGCGGAACAAGTGATTAATAGCTCACGAAGTCTTATTGGACTTCAATGGATGCAAAAGGTCGAATTCGAAGATCTTGATGAACATATTTTAAAGACCCGTCAAAAATTTCCAAACTTCCAACCGTTTACCGTTCCTAAAGATGGTCCCAAAACCTACGGGTACATTTTTGAACACAATGAGCCAATTTTTATCGCGTCGGATATCTACCCAAGAACACCGGAAAACCTTTCTCTATTGGGTTTCTATTTTTCGCGCAAACGCTTCGATTTAATCTTGGATGATATTTCCGAAAATGGGCGAGCGAATGTCTCGGATAAAGTTCGCTTACTGCAAGATGGTTATGACAAGTCCATACCTAAGACTGGGTTGCTGGTGTTCCATCCAGTGTTCGACTTCGAGAACAAATATTTATTAGGAGTAGTGACCGGCGTTATCCGAAGTACGGTTTACTTTGAGGATTTGATTACGAAAACCGCGACGGAGCTCGATATGTCGGTGCGCGTAGAAGACTTGGGATTCGACGCAGCAGATGACCCTGTTCTCTTTCAAAGTGCTAGCTGGGATAACATTCGAGGAACCGTTATAAGCCGAACCATTCAACTGCCTAACCGTGAATGGCGTATTGACTTTAAGCTTTCTGACGCAGTCTCAGCTTGGGAGCGTTCTATTTTAGCGGGCACGACGCTAGCCGGATTGGTAATCGCCTTTTTGATCAGTTGGATTGTGAATTTACAGTCTCGAGAAAAAGAGCGCTTAGCGGTCATGTTGGAGCTCAAAACCGTTGAATTAAAAAGAATGGCAGAGCGAGACCCTCTAACTCAACTACTGAATCGCCGAGCATTCAACGATCACTTGCTTAATCAGATAAACAAAGGTGTTAACTTCGCCTTGGTTGGTTTTGATATCGACCACTTCAAAGTGATTAATGACAAACACGGCCATTTAGGTGGAGATGAAGCGTTGCAACATGTCACTAAGCTGGTCAGTGCTAATTTAAAACCGGGAGATAAGTTTTACCGCGCTGGTGGTGACGAGTTTTGTATTATTTCTAAAGTCATTGATAGAGCGGTGCTAGAAGCTTACCTAGAAAAGTTACGGAGTGTTGTGGCAAGTACGGCTTTTGATTATGGTGATGCGTCAATCATCTGTACGTTGAGTATCGGTGCGGTTATCCATAAAGAAGAAGATCCTGAGAGCTTGTATCACAAAATGGACAGTCAACTCTATTTGAGTAAAAAAAACGGCCGTAATAATGTGTCGATCGGCGATTAAATGGGCGCACAAATTCGAGTTTTACGCCGTGTTACGATAGAATCGCACGCTTTAAATTTTTATGTTAGGAACCAAGGCAAACTATGAACCATAACCGTATTGTATGCTTCGATTTAGAAATGTGTTGCTGGAACGAAAATGGCGTCGGCAGCACGGGTGAAATTATCGAAGTGGGGTTAGCTGAAATAGATTTGTCTAAAGGTGAGATAGTCAAGCGTGCTCAATACTACGTGAAACCAGAACACGATGAAGTGTCTCTGTTTTGCGCTGAGTTAACGGGCATCACACCACGTAAGATTGAAAAACAAGGACGCCCACTAGAAGAAGTGCTTAAATCCATGGTTAAGAACTTCGGTGGTCGCAACAAAATCTTTGCATCTTGGGGGCGAGATGACCTCATTCTTCTAGAAGAGTGTAAGCAAAAAGGTATTGAAGCACCGTTCACAGAGTTCATCAACTTAGCGACACTCTACCGTATTCAAAATCGTCTTAAAGATAAACGTATAGGCCATCGAGCCGCTCAAGAAGCAAAAGGAATAGACTGGGAAGGGCGTCAACACTCTGGCTATGTAGATGCATACAACTTAGCTAAGCTTGCTTTGACCATGTTTTAGTTATTCGAACCTAGCTAGCTTGTAATTAAATAATCATCCAACCATTGTTGTTTTGTCATGCAGTCTGTTTAGTGTGGAAAGAGCTAAACACATACCTTGACCAGTATTTTAATAACAATGTCATTGGCTTATTGAAAAACGCGCAGAGTGCGCGTTTTTTTATGGCTACAGAAGCGATATCTGTTGTCATTCTAGGGGTAGCTTAGAGTTAGCCAGCGACTTATATACTCATCTCGTCACTTTACTGAGACTGTAACTTCGCTCGAATGAACTCGCTGTGATCAACATAGAGTAGCTCTGCTGTTTTACGGATCACCGCGTCTTCTAGCGGGTCAATTTCGCCGTCTGCGTAAGCGACTTCCCACATGCTTTTGATTAAGTTGTAACGAGTTTCTTGAGTCAGTTCTCTTAGTTGAGAGGTAAAGTCGTACAGCGAAGCGGAATCTTTTATTTTCTGTTGCGCTTGCTCTAACAAAGTATTTGATTCTTCTTCATTTAACGAAAGCAGTTTCATCAATAAAGAGCGCTTTGTTTCTTGTTCTCTATCATCGACACTATGGTCTGCGCCAGAAACTTCACAAAGCAAACACGCGATAGCCATGTTAGGGGAAAGTGTGTTGGTTTGGCTTAAATCAGAGCCATCAATGAGTTGTTTAAATAATGATGTGAGAGAATTAAACATAATGAACACCGAGCTATTGTTTATTTGGTTAACATGGTAATAAATACGGAAGATCTCAAGGTGCGATACCAAATTTAGCACGCCGTTGACATTTAAGAACGGCCACTTTCTCCCCAAAAAACCTAAACTCCTGAGTTAGTTCAAGGTGACTTGCCTCTTACAAAGGGCAAGTCATTTTGGGATTGATACTCAGCTTTCAGCACGTGTCGGTGGAAAATGAACTTCGTCACCATCACTCGTCAGAATACTAATTTGACTTGGTTTGCCTTCATCATCAAGACGTAGCTCACCAATGGCACTATGGTTAACCAAGCGATAAAAGTTGTGCGTACTTGGTGCGCGTTTGTAAATCTTGAGTCGTTTACGTTTTGTGAACCAGTTTAAAGGTGAGCGAGGGCTGTATAGCAGTCTATCTAGGCCATCACAAATATTGAGCAGTTGTGTAGGGAACTGATTTTTAATTCCACTACAGGTGATTTGATAGATATTCGGACTGTTTTTTCGATAGCGGAGCTTAATATCGTATGCAAAAGAGTAGTGTACGTCGCCAGAGAGAATAACAAAGTTAGTTGGTGTCTTTGTGTGTGTGAAAATACTAATAAGAGTATTCGCACTTCCGGGGTGAGCCATCCAGTTTTCAGCATCAACCATCAATGGTTTACCAAGCATGGTCACCACACGTTGTAGTGCTTCGATAAATTTCACACCAAACATTGGCGCGGCAGAAACAATAACAACTTTGTCTTGGTGCACGAGTTCTTGGTGGAACTCAATCATCGCTTCCCAGTCCATTAAGCCAGAAGGTTTGTTCATTTTAGACTCAGAACGCCAGCGTCTGGTTCGTGTATCTAGCACGACAACTTTTGGTGTCGTAGGAATGGTGTAGTGCCAATTCTCAAAGCGATACAAATATTGAATAAATGCATCTTGGGTTTGCGAGGTTCGCTCATCGATAAAGCGTTGAGCGAGGCTCATAAATTCATCATTGAATTTTTCTGGCGCATTTCCCCAACCTTGGCAAAGCCAGTAAGCAATCAAGCTATTACCGATAATGCGTTTTGCAAACGTGTTGCTGTATGCGGCTTGTTCCCAGCCTATGGTGAGATTCCAATCGTCGGTGACATCGTGATCATCAAAAATCATATAGGTTGGAATGTGAGCGAGTAAGCGTTGAACCTTGTCCAGACCTGCGACGAATTTATCAATTTGTTTTTTTTCTTCGCGCCATTGCTGCTGCCATTTGGGTTCAAGAACTTCTCCGCCGACAGTAAATTCGTTTTCTAATAAGCGATCCGTTCGAACAAGCTTCCACAAGGTCGGAGACCAAACCAATAAGTACATTGCAAAGCACTCAGCAAAGCTTATTAGGTGATTCTCACACTCTTTGGCGCTGAATATTGGTGTCCCTCGGCGTGGAAAAAACTTACTTAGTAAACTGTCATCACTCACATAATGAGGCAACAATTTATCTCGACCATAATAGCAAGCAGGGTGTTGGTAGAGGTCATTGGTATTTTTTATCGGAGCTTGATCGAATTCTTCGCCTGGCAAACCCAATAAAGCTATGACTTGCTCAATGGCATCGAGAGTGGGGCCTGCAACATGGTCTGCATAGATTTGATCACCACTCATGATGAGCATATCTGGTCTTTCTTCAATGGATTGAGACGCGATTTTATGATCCGCAGCGACCAATGTATCATCACTGAAGTGATGGGGATTACGGCAAGAGCCATGTAAGAGATAATCCGCTTTTTCACTAACGAGGAACTCAATACCCAAGTTTGGCGTATTATCTCGCTCATAAGTCAGGTGAGGGAGCAGTTCCGTCACTAAGCCATATTGCGTTTTTATTTGATAGCGTAACGCTTGATGGGTTGGAAACTCGCCTTCTAACTTAAGTAAGCAACACCACGCATTGAGGCCGATTTGAAGCTGTTCTTTTTGTTCACTTAAAGGGGCTTGATAAAGGATGGAGGCATTTTCATCCGTAATTTGCACCATACCCTCCAAGCGTTGGGTGGTGACTAGCCAAATATTGATTTCAGTTGCGGTCACTTTACGTAGGATCGGACCTGCAACGACAAGAGGAAGTGAAGAAATTTCAGTCGTGTTCATCAATGCTGGCAAAACGGCTCCTTATGTGTCAGCTTCTTCTTCTAATATTTCGATAACTTGCGAGCTACTAAGTTCATGTCCCATAAGGAACAAACCAAGCATCGCATCGGCTTTTGACGCGTTATCACTGTCTTCATCCAAAATTTGCTGAAGCCGAGTTCTAATTAGGTCGATTTCGTGTTCGACGAAGCCACGCCCTTCTTCGTCACCTTGACCATCTTCTGGTGCATTATCAAAGTGCAAAAACAACATGTCACCATCGAGTTGAGTCCCTATCAACCTCTCTGGCAGCCATGCTTCTCCCATCACAATGTCTGGGTCTGTGTCTGCGGGTAAATGATTCAAGGTAGAGATGAGTTCTGATGCTTTCACTTTTTACTTCATTATGTTTGATTTAGAACTAAGCTAGAGTTTAAGCGCTTGTTGTAATGGTAAAATATTCGCAAACAAGCTCACCTAGTCGTGCAATATTAATATGATCTTGGGACTCAAACTGTCACGAGGATGACAACATTTGCCATTGTAACGGCTATCATCAGCAGAACATAAGCTTTTAATGGCAAATCATTGATGTTTGCCTGCTTCTCAACCAACATTTTTCGAACTCATGAAGAGATTAATTCTAACAACACTCGCTTTACCTTTAGCTGCGGCAGTTTCTTCTGCGCATGGTGCAGAAGAACAAACGTGGGGGATTGCTGCGATGTATCGCACAGCATCGATTCCGTTTTATACCGCCGATAATGACTCTACGGTGAGTACATTTGTACCAATGATGTTCTTTGAAAACGAACATGTGTATATCAATGGCATTGAAGGTGGCGCTTTTTTGTATAACGAGAGTGATTCCGACTGGCGTGCGAGCGCACTCATGCGATTGAGATTTGTCGATATTCCCATGTCGCTACAAAATGCTAATGAAGGGGACAGAGTCGATTTCGGTGGGCAAGTGCGTTATAGCATTAACGACAATTGGCGCGCAGAAGTAGAGTTGATGACGGACGACGAACTCCAGTTTCACTCTAATTACCGCCTTGCTGCCAATTATGTATTTGGGGATTGGGAATTAGAGCCATCGATTACGATTCGATACAAAGACGCTGATTTCAACAGTGAATATTATTCCTTTAGGGATATTACTGGCGAGAGAATTGGATCTGGACTTGACACCAATCTTGGTATTAAAGCGCGTTACCATGTAACTTCAAATTTGTATTTATTGGGTGAGACGAGTGTTACTCGCTTAGATGATAACGCCTACAACAGTCAGCTTGTAGAAGATCGGTATCAGGGAGAAGTGTTTGTTGGTTTTGGCTTTTTCAACGATAAAAGCAAAGCTCCGAAACCAACACTGAGCAATAAAGCATATCTACGTATTGCGCATGGTTGGGCGACGCCTTCGAACATCGGTGAAATATTTAGCTTTGAGAGAGAAAGAGACCCATACGACAATCAACTTACTTCATTGTTTTATGGGCATCCATTAACGGATGAGCTGTTTGGTTTTCCTCTTGATATTTATTTAACGCCAGGGTTGGTTCATCACTGGTCGTCCAGTGTTCAGTCTGCGAGCACAGAATACGTCATGGCGATTAAGGCTTATTATACGGTTAATTGGCCTACGACTTGGCGATTTGGTGTAGCGGAAGGTGTGTCATACATTGATAGCATTACCTATATTGAAGGCACAGAAATGGAAGACAAGGGTTATACACCAAGCAAGTTGCTCAACTACCTAGATTTCTCGTTTGATGTCAATGTAGGCGATCTCTTCAACCAAAAGAGCTGGAACAATATGTGGGTGGGCTATTCATTGCATCACCGCTCGGCGATTTTTGAAAGCGCTTCCCAGTTTGGGCGAATTAAAGGTGGGAGCAACTACAATACTATTTATTTCCAGTTCGAGTTTTAGCGCATCGCGAGATGCATATAGGTCGGATTTGCAACTGACTTATTTATCGCCCATTATGAGTAATGATGAATAATACTATGCTGCTTTCAACGAGAAATTTCGTATATCGTGCCAGAGTTAAGGCTGTTTGTGATGCATCTGATGAATCGGATGGCATAAGCACCATGAGTATCGACTCCTCATTCAATCTTCAAATTGAAACGATAAATTGTACCAACGCTGAATTTGCCAAACGCTTTTTTGCCATTCACGGAGAAGGGCACTTGGAGGGCGATGAATGGTTGGTGTTGTACGTCAACTCTCTTGACATTAAGGCGGGAGACAATATAGAAATCCGTAGCGATGTCGCGTTTAATGCGATGATCGAGAATATGATAAGCGAAGCTGAGCGGTCTTTAGAAAAAGTCTACCTCGATGCAATACGCAACTTGGAGAAAGTGAATCGTCTTTGACGATGTAAGAGACCCTATAAATACGATCAAGGCATCAGGATCCAAAAAGGGATTGGCGCGAACCAATCCCTTTTGTATTCTGGTTTATTCTAACTTACGCCATTGTTGCAAGTTGGCTTTGCGCTTCTGAAATGCCTTTTGCAGCTGCATCTTCACCCATGTTTAGCGCTTCTGCGTAAACAAATTCCACATCAGTGATTCCTACAAAACCCAGCACAGTGCGTAGGTATGGCGTAACGTTGTCAGTTGGTGAATCTTTATGAATACCACCACGAGTCGTTATTACAATCGCCTTTTTACCTTCAATCAAACCTTGAACGCCGTTTTCTGTGTATTTGAATGTCACGCCTGCACGAGCAATCAAATCAATCCAGTTTTTAAGCTGAGTCGGGATGGTAAAGTTGTACATTGGAGCGGCAATAACCAAAGTGTCTGCGGCCTTTACTTCTTCAATAAGGGTGTCAGACAAGTCGACCACCGCTTGCTGTTCTTGTGAAAGATCTTCCGTAGCGCGCAGTGCAGTCGCAACGGCGAAGTCCAAAACAGGTAGCGGGTTTGCAGCCAAATCACGAACAGTAAGCTTGTCTTGGTCTACATTTTTGATGAAGTCTTCAACCAATTTGTTTGATTGAGAGTAATCGCCAAGGATGCTTGATTTTAGAGCTAGTACACGAGACATAATGGTTATTCCTTAAATAAGTGCTTTCGACTATGGGAGCCATTATAAGCAACGTAAGTGAGTTCAAAAGCCTAGCGATTCGCTGAACATGTTCGAAAAAATTGAATGAGCTTTCGGTTATCTTGTTACAGATCTTGTGTGATACAATCCGCGCAGTTTTTGTAATGAAAAGAATAGGAAACGCTTTGACTTCGTCACAGCCCCCAAAAAAGAATCTAGCTGAAGAGCAAGCGACACCGTCAAATGGTGCGCAAAAAGCGACAGCGAAACAAGCTCAAACACCTCAGGCTCAAGTGAATAGCGCGGCATCTCTGCGTAAAGCGCTGAATCAGTGCATGATGCGCGACCGTTTCCGCTTGAGTAAACGTATTTCTGGTGCAAGCAAAATTAAGAAGGACGCAGCGCGTAATGCTGTGTTCGACGAAATCGCATTAGACATCGCAAAATCCATGATGGTTGCAGAGCAGCGCAGCAACTACAAACCAACGATTGAATACCCAGAAATCCTGCCTGTAAGCCAAAAACGCGACGATATTGCGAAAGCGATCGAAGAAAACCAAGTGGTTATCGTCGCGGGTGAAACCGGTTCTGGTAAAACCACTCAGCTACCAAAAATCTGTGCTGAGCTTGGTCGCGGTAAATTTGGTCTGATTGGCCATACTCAGCCTCGTCGTCTTGCAGCGCGTTCGGTTGCTAACCGTATTGCCGAAGAGATGGAAACCAAGCTTGGTGAGTTTGTTGGTTACAAGGTTCGATTCAACGATCAGATCTCTGAAAATACCCAAATCAAATTGATGACGGACGGTATCTTGTTGGCTGAAATTCAGCATGACCGTTTCTTGAATCAATACGACACCATCATTATCGATGAAGCGCACGAGCGCAGCCTCAACATCGATTTCATCTTGGGTTACTTGAAAGAGTTGCTGCCACGTCGTCCTGATTTGAAAGTGATCATCACGTCGGCAACCATCGACCCAGAACGCTTCTCAAAACACTTCAACAATGCACCAATCATAGAAGTATCGGGTCGTACTTACCCAGTAGAAACACGTTACCGCCCACTAAGCGGTGATGACGACAATGATCGTGACCAGCTTGAAGGCATCTTCGAAGCGGTAGATGAGCTGTGCGATGAAGGTTTAGGTGACATCCTGATTTTCATGAACGGTGAACGTGAAATCCGTGATACCGCAGATGCATTGTCCAAACGTAATCTGAAGAGCACGGAAATTGTGCCGCTTTACGCGCGTTTGTCGGCAGGTGAGCAGAATAAGATTTTCCAACCTCACACTGGTCGCCGAATTGTACTGGCAACCAACGTGGCAGAAACCTCGCTAACTGTTCCGGGCATTAAGTACGTTATCGACCCGGGTACGGCGCGTATCAGTCGATACAGTTACCGTACTAAGGTTCAGCGTCTTCCAATCGAGCCAGTTTCTCAGGCGAGTGCGAACCAGCGTAAAGGTCGTTGTGGTCGTGTGGAAGAGGGTATCTGTATTCGTCTGTACTCAGAGGAAGATTTTGAGTCACGCCCAGAGTTTACTGATCCTGAAATCCTACGTACCAATCTAGCGTCGGTTATCTTGCAAATGACGGCACTTGGTTTGGGTGATATTCAAGCGTTTCCGTTTGTGGAAGCACCGGATAAACGTAACATCCAAGACGGCGTGCGTTTGCTGGAAGAGCTTGGTGCGATTAACTCTGAGGTAAAAGATCCGAAAAAACGCCTGACTTCCATTGGTCGCCAATTAGCGCGTTTGCCAATCGATCCGCGCTTGGCGCGTATGGTATTGGAAGCGCCAAAATATGGTGCGCTTAAAGAAGTGATGATCATCGCAGCTGCCTTGTCGATTCAAGATCCACGCGAGCGTCCTTCCGACAAACAACAATCTTCAGACGATAAACATCGTCGCTTCTTCCATGAAGAGTCGGACTTCCTGACATTTGTGAATTTGTGGGAATACATCCAAAAGCAGCAAAAAGCCTTGTCTAGCAATCAGTTCCGCAAACAGTGTAAGCAAGACTATTTGAACTACTTGCGCGTTCGCGAGTGGCAAGACGTGTACTTCCAAATTCATCAGTCGATGCGTGAGATGGAGTTCAAGCTTAACGATGAGCCCGCTTCTTACCATGGCGTACACAGTGCCATTTTGGTTGGTTTGCTGTCGCACATCGGCATGAAAGACCAAGAAAAGAATGAATATCAAGGCGCGCGTAACGCTCGCTTTCATATCTTCCCAGCATCGGGATTATTCAAGAAACAACCTAAATGGATTATGTCAGCCGAGCTGGTGGAAACCTCGAAACTTTGGGGCCGCATTATTGCCAAGATTCAGCCAGAATGGATTGAGCCGTTAGCTAAACACCTTATTAAGCGCAGTTACAGCGAACCGCATTGGTCGAAGAAACGTGCTGCGGTGATGGCGCACGAAAAAGTGATGCTTTACGGCGTACCAATCGTACCGAAACGCTTGGTCAACTACGGCAGTATCGATTCGATCGTAAGTCGCGAAATCTTCATTCGTAGTGCATTGGTTGAGGGTGAATGGGAAACCAAACACGCGTTCTTTAAGCAAAACCGTAAGCTTCTGCAAGAAGTGGAAGAGCTTGAGCATAAATCTCGTCGTCGAGACATCTTAGTGGATGATGATGAGCTGTTTGATTTCTATGACCAACGCGTTGGCACCGAAGTGGTGTCTGGTAAGCATTTCGATACGTGGTGGAAAAAGGCATCTAAAGAAAATCCGGAACTGCTGAACTTTGAAAAAGAGATGCTGTTCAAGGGTGATGCTAGCCATGTGACCGATTTGGATTACCCGAACTTCTGGCATCAAAATGGTTTGAAGCTCAAATTGAGTTACCAATTTGAACCAGGCGATGATAGTGACGGTGTCACAGTGCATTTGCCGTTGCCGATTTTAAACCAAGTTGAACCAGCGGGCTTTGACTGGCAGATCCCAGGTTTACGCCATGAGCTTGTGGTTAGCTTGATTAAATCGTTGCCAAAGACAATTCGTAAGAACTTTGTGCCTGCGCCGAACTATGCCGATGCATTCTTAGCGCGCGTTACGCCAATGGAAGCGCCGCTGTTAGATTCATTGGAGAAAGAGTTGCGACGCATGACGGGCGTAGAAGTGCTGCGTGAAGACTGGAACTTGGAACAAGTACCTGAGCACTTGAAAGTCACGTTTCGTGCGGTTGATCACCGAAATCGTAAACTGAAGGAAAACAAAGACCTTCATGAACTGAAAGAAAGTTTGAAAGACAAAGTTCAAGAAACGCTTTCCAAAGTTGCGGATGACGATATCGAACAGCAAGGTCTGCATACGTGGAGTTTTGGAGAATTGCCGAAAGTGTATCAACAAAAACGTGGCGGCTACGATGTAAAAGCGTATCCGGCGCTTGTTGATACCAAAGACAGCGTTGAAATCAAACTCTACGAAACGGAGTACGAGCAGATAACGGCAATGCGTGCTGGTCAGCGTCGCCTAATTTTATTGAACGTACCGTCGCCAATTAAATATTTGCACGCCAACTTACCGAACAAATCGAAGCTGGGTCTGTACTTTAATCCATACGGCAAAGTGCTTGATCTGATAGATGACTGCATTGCCTGTGGTGTCGATAAGCTTATTGAAGAGCAGGGTGGTTTAGTTTGGGAGCCAGAGAAGTTCGAAGCGTTGAAAGAACACGTTCGTGCTGAATTGGGTGACACCGTTGTAGAGATTGCTCAACAGGTTGAGACTATTCTGACCACGGCGTTTAGCATCAATAAGAAGCTAAAAGGCAAGATCGACTTCACAATGGCGTTTGCTCTGTCCGATATCAAAGCACAAATTGAAGGCTTGATCTTCAAAGGCTTTGCAACGGAATGTGGCTGGAAACGCTTGCCGGATATTCTTCGCTACATGCGCGCGATAGAGCGTCGTATGGAGAAGTTGCCAATCGATCCAAACAAAGATCGTTTACATATGCTGAAGATTGAATCTGTGACTCAAGACTATAAAGAGTTGCTGAACAAGATCCCGAAAGGTGTGGCCATTCCTGAAAATGTAAAAGAAGTGCGTTGGATGATTGAAGAGCTTCGCGTGAGTTACTTTGCTCAACAATTAGGCACTCCTTATCCTATTTCTGATAAACGAGTCAAAAACGCGATTGATGCTTGCTAATCAACCAGTAAAATAGTGTCAGATTTGTAATTATCGCTTAAGAAGTTGCTGGTACACTAATTGCTAGTAACTCAATAAGCATTATTTTTAGTTCTGGGAGGCAATAGTTCGCCTCCCTTTATTTGTAGTACCAACGACTGAGTTATGCAGACGTGGGAATAATAAAGAGTAAAGGTAGATGATGAAAAAAACTCTATTAGCAGTGGCGCTACTTGGCGCATCTTCTGCGGCAATGGCGGATTCTTGGATTTACGGTGGTGCAACAGTAGGTCAGTCTGACTACAAAGGTGAGACGGACACATCATACTCTGTTCACGTTGGTACAGGCATTCTACCTATCATTGGTGTTGAAGCTGGTGTAACACAACACGGTGAGTTCAACGTAAATGGTCAAGACACTAAGCTAACTTCTTACTACGCAGCACTTAAGCCAAGTATCGACTTCGGTCCGCTACACGTGTACGCAAAAGGTGGTTTCCATCAGTGGGACAAAAAAGTGAAAGGCGGCAAAGACGATGACGATTTGGACCTAATGTACGGTGTGGGTGCTGAGTACTTCATTTTTGGCCCGATGTCTGTTGGTGCTAGCTACATGAACTACACTGCTGGTAAAGACGATATCAGCACGTTCTCTGTTAACGCAACACTACATTTCCTATAAGCGTCAAGCTTTCTAACACCATATGAAACACACCGGCTTTATGTCGGTGTTTTTTTGTCTGGAAGTCACAAAACAAAAGTTGAACATAAATTATTCACTTTTAGAGTCTTAAAATGCCTATGCTTTCCAATATATAGTGGCGATTAAATGCGCATATTTGCGTAATGTTTCGCTTAGGAATCGATCAGGAAGGGATAGTATGAAAAAAACACTCTCGTTATTCGCTCTAACGTTGTGCTCAACGTCAGCAATGGCTGACTCTTGGATTTACGCTGGTGGCCAAATTGGTCAGTCCGATATCGACAGCGAAAATGATACAACCTACGGTATTCATGTCGGTACTGGTATTTTGCCGTTCATTGGCATTGAAGCAGGCTACTTTAATCACGGCAAAGTGGATTTATCTTTGAGTGGCAGCAGGGGTAGTGCTGATTTTGATTCATTCTATTTAGCGGCGAAACCTAGTATCGACTTCGGCCCGTTACACGTTTACGCAAAAGGCGGCATCAATGCATTCAACGTTGATTATGACGGCGGACTGAGAAACTTAGACAAAGATGATGGCGTCTCTTACATGTATAGTGTTGGTGCCGAATACTTCTTGCTTGACAATGTGTCTGTGGGCGCGAGTTATCAAGCGTTTGGCGTGGATATTGAAGGCGATAGCGATACCGTTAGCAGCGTAACAGGGAACATCACCTTCCATTTCTTATAACGCTCGCTGGATGAAAGGTTTGCTGATTTGGTTTCGTCGTTAATTGTGAAACCAAATCAGCGCAGGTCTTCTCTATTTGCGCAGTGACTGGCTATGAACTTAAGTATTTCTTGTGTCTTTTCTAGTCTACAACCTACGACAAAATCAATCGTTAGACCTCATAATTTTTGTGTTGATATTATTTCCCCTTCATCTGTCTCGAATTGAGCTTAAAATGCAATAAATCACGACTTTTTGCAAAAATATGTGATTGCTGCTAAAATTCTTCCCGCTTTAAAACTTTAGAGTTCAAATTAATGGAGGGCGGTATTGGAGTTCTTCTCACCTGAGGGGCGTTTCAAATTCACGTTAAATTTGTATTTATGGATAATGCATTTAAAAAATATAGTATTGATACAACCGATTATCAGGTTGGACAGGATAACGTTCAAAAGTGGGGATTCGATATACATAACCCGGTTTTTGGCATTAGTGCGGGGCTCGTTGTTTTCTGTCTGATTTCACTTCTTCTTGTTGAGCCAACCACTGCTCGAGACGTATTAAACGGTCTAAAAAACGGAATTATCGAACAGTTTGATGCGTTTTTTATGTGGTCGACAAACTTCTTCTTATTGTTCGCCGTTGCTCTTCTTTTTTCTCCGCTAGGTAAAATCCGCTTAGGTGGCAAAGAAGCAACGCCGGATCACTCAACCGTTTCTTGGTTGTCGATGCTTTTCGCCGCGGGTATGGGTATTGGTCTTCTGTTCTGGAGTGTGGCTGAGCCGACCGCGTATTTCACTGATTGGTGGGGAATGCCACTGAACGCAGTACCATACACCGAAGAAGCAAAATCCCTCGCGATGGGTGCCACTATGTTCCACTGGGGTGTGCATGGTTGGAGTATTTACGCACTCGTTGCACTAGCATTAGCGTTTTTTGCATTTAACAAAGGTTTACCACTTTCATTGCGCGCGGCGTTCTATCCAATTTTTGGTGACCGTGCATGGGGCTGGTTAGGTCACGTTATTGATATCCTTGCCGTTTTGTCGACGCTATTTGGTCTTGCAACGTCGCTAGGTCTGGGTGCTCAGCAGGCGACCAGTGGTATTAACCATGTCTTTGGTCTAGAAGGCGGCATTGGTACACAAATGATTGTGATCACCTTCGTTACCTTTATCGCGGTGCTATCAGTGATTCGTGGTATTGATGGTGGTGTTAAGCTACTGAGTAACGTCAATATGGTGGTTGCGTTTGCGCTGCTTATTTTCATTACCTTCATCACGTTTGATACGGCGTGGAGCTCGCTACGCGACACAACAATGGCTTACATTGAAAATATTATTCCATTGAGTAACCCTCACGGTCGTGAAGATGAAACTTGGATGCACGGCTGGACGGTATTCTACTGGGCTTGGTGGGTATCTTGGTCACCGTTTGTTGGTATGTTTATCGCGCGTGTGTCTAAAGGTCGTACGGTTCGAGAATTCTTATTCGCAGTCATCGTTATTCCTACAGTTGTTACTTTGATTTGGATGTCTGTGTTTGGTGGTATCGCGCTTGACCAAGTGGTGAATAAAGTTGGTGAGCTAGGTGCAAATGGCCTAACTGATATTTCATTGACTCTGTTCCATGTTTACGATGCGCTTCCGTATAGCTCAGTGATTTCAATGCTTTCTATCGTGCTGATTCTGGTATTCTTTATTACATCGTCAGACTCTGGCTCGCTGGTTATCGATAGTATTACCGCCGGTGGTAAGATTGATGCACCAGTACCGCAACGCATTTTCTGGGCGTGTATTGAAGGCGCAATTGCAGCCGTAATGCTGTGGGTTGGCGGTAAAGAAGCCTTGCAAGCATTGCAATCAGGCGTTGTTGCAACAGGGTTACCGTTTACTTTTGTTCTGCTGTTGATGTGCGTAAGTTTGGTGAAAGGGTTAAGAACAGAACTGCCAGCTTACAAATAAATACAACACGATCCATGATTGAGTTTAAATGCCGAGCCTAATGTGCTCGGCATTTTTTATTTCTACTTTTCTTTTCCAATAATTTCGTTACAGTTTAGGCTTATTCCCACCTCATTAAACTGCATTATGTCACTGGCTAAACTCATTCTTATTCGTGGACTTCCGGGGTCAGGTAAAACAACCTTAGCAAAACAACTGGCAATAGAGCTTGGTGCTAAGCATTTTGAAGCTGACATGTATTTTGAAAATGATGAAGGTGATTATCACTTTGAACCGGTTCAATTACCTCAAGCGCATGAGTGGTGTTTTCAGCAAACTAGAAAGTGGTTGAACAAAGGGAGAGTCGTGATTGTGAGCAATACGTTTGTTCGACATTGGGAGATGAAGCGTTACATGGACTACTGCATGAAGAAGCGCATCGAGGTGGAAATTAAAGTGTGTCACGGAGCGTATCAAAGCATTCATGACGTGCCACCAGCGACGATAGAAAAGATGCGCCGCCAGTGGCAAGAGTGACCGTTACCAGAACCGGAAGTTATTGACCTCGTCCGTCAATCATCACAACGAATGTTTTGCTCATGATTGAAAGGTCCATTGAAATCCAAGAGTAAAACGAACCTAAGCTTAGTGCGTAACTGTGGTCAAACCCAACTTTGCGTCTTACATCTTCAATGCATGCATCATAGCCTTGGTTAACCTGAGCTAAGCCTGTGATACCCGGTAACACGCCATATGTGCGCTCTACAAAGTAGGGGATTTCATCTTCCAATTTCTGGTAGAAAGCAGGGCGTTCTGGGCGCGGCCCAATCATCGACATTTCACCTTTCAACACATTAAACAGTTGAGGTAGTTCATCTAAACGCGTTTTGCGTAAAAAGCGTCCTACTGGCGTGATGCGGGGATCATTTTCAGTTGCCCATACTGCGCCAGAGCGTTGCTCTGCATCAATATACATGGTGCGAAACTTCATGATTTGAAAAAGATCCATTTTTTCTGGTGTGCAGCGTCCTACTCGCAATTGGCGATAAATCACAGGGCCTTTCGATGTGGTTTTGATCGCTAGCGCGATAAATGGGAAAAGTGGTGCAGTGACGACCAAAATAAGCATTGCAACCAGTACATCAAACGTTCTTTTCGCGTGGCATACATTTGAATCGTAGCGTGAGTTTTTCATGATGCTTTCCTTATTGGTTGACGCGTTTCCAACGTCCATTTTCCATTCCGAGTAAATATTTCATACCGCCGATAAAGTTGGCGAGATGACCAATGACGATGTAACTAATCAGCTTAAAAGGTTTAATTGTGTTAAGTGCTGGCATCAAGTAAGTGATAAGCGCGATGCTATAAATACCAACTTGTGCGAACAGCATTACTTGAAACAGCGGATTGTGTGCCAGTAGTAGTGAGCAAATAAAGCAAACAATCATCAAATAGGGTGTTGCTAAGCGCAGGACCTTTCCCGATAGAAATGCAAAGGCAGTGCCACGATAGCGAGGTAGCAGTAATTTCTTTAATTGCATGAGCTGCTGCATGTTACCTGCTGAAATTCTTAGGCGTCGTTTGAAATCTGCGTCATCTGAGCTTTGTTCGAGCTCAAGCGCCAGCATGTTTGGCTCGTAAATAGCGCTATAGCCTCGCAAAACGATTCTCATAGGGAGAATAAAGTCGTCATTAATGGTGCTAACTTCCAGTGGTTCAAATAAGTGAGTTCTGAAAGTGTAAAACGCACCGTGGGAACCAATCGTTGAACCTAACAAGGATTCTTGGTGCTTTACTCGAGACTGGTATTGCCAATACGCCGCTTCACCTTGGTTATCAGTACTCATTATTTGATATGTTGCGTTAACCACTCCAACGTTCTCATTTTGATAATGCTGACTAGCTAGCAACAGAGAATCGCAAGAAATCAATGCCGACGTGTCACTCAGTGCGGTAATGTCCGAGCTAACATGACGCATTTCTTCGTTGAGTAGGGCAACTTTACCGCGATTGACTTGGTGATCATTAATAATGAACAGAGTATCAGAGCAGATTGCTTCTTGAATTGTCGCTTGCGCAATCTCGGCTGTGTTATCTGTGCAGCCATCACATGCGATCACTACCCTTAATTTATCCCTCGGGTAATCTAGGCTCGCAAGGTTACGGATCTTCTCTGCTATCCATTGTTCTTCATTGTAGGCGGGCACGATGACAGTAATAGAGGGTAGCTGGTTATCTGTTTTGGAGGCTTTGTAAGCTCGCTCTACAAATGGTGCTTTGGTTTCGGCTTGCCGTTTTAAAGGAAGCCATTTAAGGAGCAGTGGGTACCCAACGTGATGATAGACAATCAAAAATGCGGATAAACCAAACCCTATAATCCAAAGTAAATCATTCATAGCTAGCCTCCTTGGCCAAACGTGAGTAGCGACTCACCATGTCTCTGATATCAAAGTGTTTGAGAATAAAAGTTCGAGGAGAACGGTGTGATGATTCCAGTTGTTGTGATAACGCTTCGGCCAACAAAAACACGCGATTTGCTTCAACCAGTGTGCTGTTGTTCGGACAGAGCGTCTCTTTCACGCCGCCAACATCCGTCGCGACGCAAGGAATGTCACATGCTTGAGCCTCGAGGGTTGAGAGAGGAAAGCCCTCTTGAAGTGATGGTAAGCAAAACAAGTCTAGGCTTTGGTAAAAGCTGGGCATATCGTCCACCAAACCTAAAAAGGTTACTCGATCTTCAAGTTTTAACGTTCTAACTTGTGCTTCCAATTGAGTTCGCTGAGAACCATCACCGGCTATTGCTAGGTGTGTGTTTGGCGCAAGATGAGAGAAGGCTTCGATAAGCACTTTATGGCCTTTAACTGCTTCTAGACGCCCGGCAACGCCAATCACGATTTTGTCGGTTGGAAGTTCAAACAAGTGTCTTGTTGCCGTTTGGTCACCGCTTTTAAACTTCTGACAGTCAATCCCGTTATGGATAGTACAAATTTTGCGATACTTTAACTTAGTCTGTATTTGATGGGCGACAAAGTTAGCATCGGCAACTACTTGCGGGCGAATCATCGTTAGCAAAAGGGACTGTAGTCGAGCTGATTTTTTGTTATTAAGGTGCCATGCGTCGTGCTCGGTATGAATCACTACAGGTACGTGCGCTAAACGTGCAGCAATACCACCATACAGAAGTGGGCCGATATGATGGGTGTGGACCACGTCAGGCTTAAGTCCTTTGAGCATGGAAGTCAGCGTACTGATGGTTTTTTCGCTGAATCCAGGTTTCTTATTAAGAAAGTGCAGTTGGCCTTGGTAGGGCAATAGTTTTTGCCAGCCTTGTAGTGCATGTTCTTTGCTTCCTTCTAAGCTCACGACAAAAACGGAATGGTTTGGCTGCGCAAAACGAAGCATTTCTAGTACGAGCGTTTCTAAACCACCAGGAGCTAAGTGTTGCACGACGTGTAATATCACTTTTTTGCTGTGCTTAGTGTTATTGTGTTTTTGTCTGAATTCCATTTTCAAACCCTCGTTGAGTTCTTTGTTTATTTAGGAATTGCAGACTGCGTGCCAAAAAATTAATCATTTAAAAACAATAAGTTAATATTGATGTTTGTGAGGCTTTATGTTTATTCTCAATTTGAGATTCATATTAGTGGACATGCTATGAGGCTGTATAAGGCAGTAGTAAAAGAAAAGCACTCGCCGACCGAGTGCTTGTAAATGAGTTCTTATGGCGGTTAGTTTCCGTACACTACGTTAGGTAAAGTGGTGATGACAGGAACACCAAGGTGTTTTTCTAATGCTCTTTTAGAGCGGATAGAGTTATCGGCTAACTCAAGTATCGTCGCTAATCCAATGCCTAAACCAGCGCCACCAATAAATCCTAAAATGACAAATACAAAACTAGGTAAGTTAGTTGGAATCGTTGGCGTGAACGGTTCATCAATGATTTTTACGCGCTTATTCTCTTCAAACTCTCCCAAAGAACCCGTTAGTTGGGCCATCTCATAGCGTTCGACGAGTTCATCATACATTTCTCTCTTCACTGCGACGTCACGAGCTAAGCGGTTGATTTCTGTTGCTGTGCTCCCAAATTGGTGCGCATTTCGCTCTAATTCTTGGATCATGTCTCGCAAGCTGTTGGTTTCTTCCGTAAGTGCTTCAAAACGTCCACGCATCATTTGTAATTGATGTAGTTGGGAGACAAGTAGAGGCTGTGCTTCGCCAAGACTGTTTACTGTGGTATTGCTCGCGATATCCCATAGTTGAGCACTGTTTAGTTCTGGTTGTTTAGAGTTCAAGAGTACCGAGCGTTCCTGCTCCAACCGGTTTAATTCTCGCAACTTACCTTGCACTAAACTATGCGCCTCTGTGTATTTAGCGCGAAGCAGGGTAAGTTCACTACGAATGTCGATGATTTGCTCTTCCAGTTTACCGATAACCGGGTTCGTTTTGGATAGTTGTTGATCCAAACTGCCTAGACTTCGTGAAACACCAGCAAGCTCCGCCTCCTTTTCGGCTAGCGTTTGTTTGAGGCTAGCAAGGCGAGTAAGGCTTTGAGCTTGCATTTCGGGTGTCGCGTCTGAGTAAGTATTTTTATACTCTGCAAAAGCTTGTTCAGCCTTGTCTAGTTCTTCCCTGCGTTTGTTGATATGGATAGTCAAAAAATGGCTCGAATCTTTAATCGAAGAACGCTCAGGAGCCAAAAGCTGTTCGACAAAATGCTCTCTGACAGAGAGCAGCATCGACTCCATTCCTTCTGATTTACCACTTTGCAATTGAATTTGAATGAAGTCTTTACCGAGTGGCTGAACAGACAGGCGCGACGCAAGATCTTTTATGATGAACTCTTGCTCTTTTGCACTCATCTCGTCATTGATCAGCGATTGTTCTTTTGCGACAGAATACAAAACGTGTCGGCTTTTTAGCAGAGTACTGAGTGCGCTCAATCGGTCTTTAAGCATTGTTGAGACGGCAAGGTCTTGAAGGAACGGGTTCATTTTCGCTGTCTCTTGAATAAGCATGCTGGTATGAGCAACATAAGTCGTCGGAACCAGCTTACTTACGATGAAGCCCAGCACCGGCAAGACAAGCATAGGGATAACGATCATGTAACGACGTCGCCAAGCGCCATGTAGTAATACACTAAGGTTCTCTCTCAAATCGTTCATAGCGCCCTCACTAATTTATCAACTTGGTTGGCTCTTGCTTCCCAGCTTTGCTGTTGAACAAGTGACTTTGAATCTGTCGGTGGCGGTAGGAGGTGATCGAGACTGGCACGCACGTCTTCGACATCTTGAACCACATGAAGCATATGTTTGTAGGGCATTAATGCAGGAAACGGTGTGCTGATAACAGGGGTTCCTGTTGCCAAGTACTCAAGAAGTTTAAGCGGATTACATGCCTTGATTTGAGCGTTATCAACAAAGGGCAACCAACTGGCATCCCAGTGTTGGGAGTAACGTGGCAGAGTGTGATGCGCTCTCGGGCCCAGGTAGTATACGTTGCATCTTTGTGGAAGTGGATTATCACTGAACTCGTTAGGGCCGATGAACACGAGATCCCAGTCAGGCGCTTGGTCTGCGACTTGGGCAATTAAGTCGTAGTCTAACCATTCCGACAAACTGCCATAAAAGCCCAGCACTTTGCGACCATTATTAGGAAAATCTTCAGCCTTAGGTGCTGGCTCAGAAAACAGACTAAAGTCGACACCGTGAGGCAAAGTGACGGTTTTACCAGATGGAAATTTGGTGGAGAGTGTTTCGCTTGCCGTAAAGATAACGCTGGCCGCATTAACAAGAGTACGTTCGTGCTTGGCCACCGTGTCGTGGTCAACACCAGCTAAAGCGCTAAAGTCATCGCCACAATAGTAAATCAGTCCACGTGGGTTCATTTCTGCACAAAGATCGGCAGCAGTCGGGAGCGACGTCCAAAATACAGGCTTATCAAAACCAAGAGCTTGTAATTGTTTATTGAGTTGGTGTTTCATCATCTTAGCGGCCACTTTTCTTGCTAATGCAGAGCTAGGGGCAGGAATGGTGAGCAAGTTGATGATGTGAATGTTTGGGCTTGTTTCAGAGTCCAATGTTGGCTTGTGTGAGCCTACGTTATGACATACACGAGTGAGTTTGTTTAACGCACGCTGTATGTCTTTAGAATCCAGCTTAGGTTGACGAAGGCCAATGGAGTTAACCCAAAGGATGCGATGGTTCGCTGCTAGTCGCTTGACAATATGCTGAGTGGAAGAGGGTAACCCACCAAAATCTTCTCCAAATACTACGATGTCTGTCATGTGGCTCTCCTTGAGTCTTGGTTATTTGATTACTAATTAAGTGAGTAATCACAATGCGTGCCAAGGAATTAGCCATTTTAAAACAGTGAGTTATGGGGTTTGTTTATGTTTGAAACTAGGATTTCTCATTTTGACAGTCACTTTGAACAATTCGGCTAACGACAACTGTTAACGCCGCTAGAATGTAAATTGGCCAAGTGAAACCTTGAGTCAGAAACGTGCCTGATACGATGGTACCGATAAGCCCACTTAACACGGCGTTTGCTCCTACAGAGAGGGTGTAATCTGATTTTGGTGTCAGCAATGAGATGGAATGCAAAGAGGTGCGGATCAATGACACAATTAAAGTAATGAACACCGCGAGCCCGACAAAACCCGTTTCTGCTAACACGCCAAACCAAGTACTATGGACGGCGTGGTTGATACCATCCCAGTGTGGGCTGTAGAAATAGTAATTAAAATAGAAGTTATCTAGACCTACGCCAGTCAACGGATGATGCAGCGCCATTTTAAATGCCGCTTCCCACGCATAAAGTCGCCCCATCGCAGAGGCATCTATACCATCCTCAGCGGCTCCCCCCGATTCTCGTCCTGAAATACCAGCGAATGCGTAGAGTACGATCGCTGCGATGGCGCCTAGTACCAAGACTAATGTTTTGCTTTTGATGTGTTTAAAAGCAAAGTAGGCAAATACAGACAGTGAACCTAGTAACCCACCGCGGCTCTGCGTCTCAATGATCGCAAAGAACAAAACCAAACAGGTGATAAGGGCAAAGAGCCTGAGATGCTTGGGGGAATGCTTCTCCATCAATTGACTAACGGTAAAGGCAAGGGGAAACATCAGCACTAGTGCCAAATCGTTAGGATCGCCAAGTACAGAACCTATGGAGCGTCCTATTGACACGCGCGTTCCTTCGACTAAATCAATGCCATTCGCTGCGTTTTGTAATGCCACTAAGCCAATCAATAATCCGGCGAAAATAATTGCTTTTGACATCTGTGCGAGCTGTGAAGGTTTAGTAATAAGCCAGGTGATGGCCAACGTCATAATGATGATTTTCCAATAGGTATTTTTGAACACCGTTATTGCGATATCACGACTAGAAGCGAATATGATTCCGATGATCACCAGACCCCAAAATATACACAGCCACTTTAATGAAGGGTGCCAAAAAGCTGTAATCTGGCGGCTTATAAGAAGGTGAAAAGCGAGTGCGGCGAGTGCCCCCAGTGATAACAGTAATGGGATCTTGAAGTTATAGATAACAGGAAAGGCTTCGTGAATACGAAAGAATGAAAAAATAACGAACAGTGTGACAAGCCAAAACGTTTGATTGAGAACAAACAGTAACGCGAGTGGTGCGAAACACAACGCGACAATCAAAATGGGATGAGGCATAACAATCCAAAGCAGGCCGATACAGACAGTGATCGTCAGTGCTGCGATGGACTGTTTTGTTCTCACCTTGGTTTCATTCATAACGAGTATCTCTTCACCTGTCCACGCCTTTTCACTATGTATCGAGTGAGAGCATTTAGCGTCTCTTTACTCATGTAGCGAGTGGCTATCCCTGCCAGCAAACTGCATGTCAAAATGCAAATTGCGATGGCGATTCCTATTGATTGTGAAGAGTGAAGCAGGAACAGTGCCACACCGGATATAATCTGTAATAAAACCATCAGACTTAGGTGAAAAGGCAACGTCATACATTGTTGGCCTACTACATAAGTCAGGCCCAGCTTACACAGTTGTGCGTAATAAAGCGCAATGAACACACCATAAATACCCAGAGAAGATAAGCCAAACAGCAAAGCAATCGCAACGCACGCAGAGACGACATTTATACCCAGTAGCCAGCGAGTACGACGCTTGTACAAAATGGAGATGTTAATCAGCTCGCTCCATTCTTTTAACATAGCGATAGGCAGCAAGAATAAGCTGAATAGTACCGCCTCATGATAGGTTTCTGGCAGTAAGTGGGTGATCATCACCATTGCTAATGTGCCGACCACTACACTCAAACCTGTAATGTAAATCATACCTAAGTGTGTGATGCGCACTGCTTCAGTGTTCTTGCGCCCTTCTAAGTAGTTAAATCGACGTGGAATCCACCACATGCCAAATGGCTGCACTAAAATACACATGCCCACTGCAAATTTTACCGCTATCGCGTAAATCCCTAACGTCGCAAGAGAAGTGTTGGCACCAATGAACCAGCGTTCAGCGCCATTGAGACAAAATGCTACTAAACCGGCCATCATCATTGGTAGGCAGTAGTTTAGGTATTGTTTTGCCAATGTCAGTTTAGGAAGGGTGATATTGTAACTGTTAACGATGTGCAGCCAAACAAATTGAGTAATAGCAGCCAACAAGCCCCCCCACAAAACAGAAATAACATGGGGATGAACAGACAGCGCCGCGACGATAAAAATGACCTGAAAAATGGTGGTAGTGACCATGACGTTAAGCAGTGTTCTTGCTTTGTCGTCTTGTGTTCTTAACCAGGCAGTGCCGATTGCAATACTGCCTTCTAGAACGATGGCAAACATAACAATAGCAAATTCGACTCGCGTAAAAGGCGCGGGAATGGGGGCGATTAAAATGATAGTGAGCAAGCTAAGAGCAACGACGCCAGCGATGAGTAAAGCAAGTGAGTACAGCTGGTCTAGTAGGCTTGTGCGCGTATTTTTATCCTTTTCAACGCCGACGAATCGATAAAGCGCTTCATGCAAAGCGAAACTGACAAACAAGGTCGTAACAACACCAAAGGTTGTTAGAAGCTCAAGCTTGCCCATTTGTTCTGGTGAGAGAAAGTGGGGCAATACAGGCAGCATGATTAGGCTGATGCTTTTATTGATCACTAAGGCGATAGCAAATAGCGTCATGTTGGTCATTGCTTTAGACATGATCATATCCTTTGATGTCTCGCGGTGTCTTGAGTGTGCAATCATTGTTGGTAGCAATTTCGGCAGCAAGGTGCTGGGCGATTGGCAAATAACAACGTTCGGCTGTGTATAGTTGAGAAACATTGAGTGCTTCGATACCCATCGTTACTTTCATCCACGGCGATTCATTCAAAAGGCGAATTGCGTTGTGTAGCGAAGCCACATTGTTAGGCGTGTATTTAATACAATTTCGGCCGTGAGTTAACACGCGGTCCCAATAACTATCATCATGTGGAATGACGACACACATACCTGCAGCGAGAGCCTCCAAAATAGATAACCCAAAAGGTTCGTTGATACTGGTGGAAACAAACACACCACACTGTGAACGCAATTCATCTAAGTTGTTTGGGCACTCATGCCATTCAACACCTTGTGTGTTGAAGTCCGGTGTTGAATATTCCACACCTGCCACGTTAGGTTTGATGTAACACACGGTGGATTTGATCTTTTTCGACTCATCAAGTGTTAAAGCATCAAGCAAAAGATCGATGTTCTTCCATTTTAGTAAGCTAGCTGCCCAGAAAACGCGGCTTGAAATCGGATTCGCTTGTTTTGGCCAGCGATCTTTCGATAATCCATTAACAAACGTAGATGTATTCAAACCACACCAATAGCGTTCGGTGGCTGGCTTCTCTGTTTTGAGGTAGGCCTGTAATGCTTCTACCATTGATTCGCGGGTGTTTGCCAAGTAGTAAATTGCCGATGCTTTTACTAAGCAGTAGCCAGCAGATCTCGATCGTCCAATAGGGCCATGAACCATCTGTACCACAGGCTTTTTGCTAATTAATCGTAGTAAGTACAAAGGCATATCATTACTTGGGCAAGATAGGCCCAAAAAGCTATCTATTTTTGGCAGCTTCATGCACGCGTAGAGAAGTTGGAGAAAGTAGTAAGCGTTCATCAACCAGTAGGTCAGTCCATGAGTCGAGTTAAATGGTGATGGTTTTATTTTTATAACTTGCACACGCGGTGTATCACTAAGCAGTGACGCCCAATGCTCTGGATTTGTAGTGAGTAGATAACCAATCACGTTCAGCTTATCGCACTGCTTAAGGAGCTCTGCATTCGCGATTTTGGATCCACCTTGCATTGGGATGGCGTCGAACATCAATACACGTTTCATGACCGGGCTCCTCAATTGATGCTCAACCAGCGTGAAAGAGGCTTCATGCAGTGAGTCATTGGCATTGGTGTAATGGCGTTGTTATTAAGTTCACCTTCGTAAATACGTTCAATAGCGTTGATAGATGCAGTCGTCGTTAAGTTCTGGCTAGCATGTAGGTAAGCGTTTTCCGCCAGCTTGTTTCTTAATGCCGCGTCTTGCATGACTTGTTGAATCGCGTTTAACAGGCTCGCCATTCCACTGTTCTGGTACAGCAATGCAGAGTGATTATGCTCGAACAACTCAGGAATGCCTCCCGTTTTAGGAGCCACGATAGGCAGTTGAGCTAAAGCCGCTTCCCCGAGCACGAGACCAAAGGCCTCTTCATAGGCGCCGCTAATAAAAGCGTCTGCATTACCACACATCCACTCTCCGGCATTGTGTTGCTCCCCGACAAAGTGCACTCGCTCTTGGATACCAAGATCCGCGGCAAGCTGTTGCAATGCTTCTCTTTCTTCGCCGTCACCAACAATAACAAGGTGAGGGTTGTGGTGGTGGTAGTTGTGCATGCGCATTGCGCGAATAAGGCGGTCGAACCCTTTGCGCTTAATCAGCGAACCCACCGACAGAAAGGTAAAGGCCTGTGATGGGATTCCGAGTCGATCTTTAATGTCGATGGGTGTATCCACGCCTTGAAGTGACACGCCGTTGTGTACGACATGAAGTTGGTTTTGCGGGTAGCCGTCCTGAAGAATTTCGCGTCCAACATCTTTGCTAACGCAAATCAATTTTGGAGAGAGGTGAAGTCCGAGAGAGAAGCGATCGCGCAATGTATAATGGCAATGAAGTTGCGTGACAAGTGGTATATGATTCATGCGAGCAGCCAAACACATCCATTGACAAGGGCCGCCGCTATTGACGTGTACCAAGTCGATGCTGTGCTTTTCGATCAAAGCTGAGCCTTGTTTGATAAGGCTATTCCACCCGCTAATATCCCAGCGTGGAGCGCTCCAACCACCAACCAAATTGAAGGATGAATGTTCCGCTTCAATTCCGAGCGAATGGCACTTATCGATTAATGGTTGGCAGTTTGACCATACGAATGGCTCAAACTTATTGCGGTCGATTCCTGAAATGAGATCCAGAAGCACCACTTCACTGCCGCGAATCCAATTATCACCATAATGAACATATAGAATGCGTTTTGGCGTAGTCATAAGTCACCTCTGTCTCATCATTAATCTGCGTTAACTGCTGAGCTGCAATAGAGATGCCAAAATATGCTATTAGTTTATGTGATTGAATCTTATATGATATTTATGTTTGGAACTCATCATTCTCATATTGAGAACCAATATGGATTAGTGATCCGTTTCAATTTGATATTTTTGTAGCAATACGGGAATCACACTTTGCGCTGAGAAATCATCAATGATGGTTTGTCGAGCATTCTGGCGAATGAGTGATTGTTGCGCTTCACCAATCGACATCCAGTCATGAAGACATTTAGCAAGAGAGGGAATGTCTTCGACGATAAAACCATTTTTACCCGTTTGGATAATATCTGGAAGACGACCTACACGTAAGCTCATCACGGCAATGCCTCTCGACATGGCTTCAAGCGCCGCCATTGGAAGACCCTCATAACGAGAAGAAATGATAAGTACACTGATATTTTCCCAAACACCTTCCATATCGGTTTGATGGCCGAAGAAAGTCACATTTGAAGGGGCAGTTTGATTAAGCGACTCTTTTTCCGGGCCATCACCGTACACACTAAACTGTAATGTTGGACAGAGCCTCGCTACCTCAATAAATTGATCGGCGCCTTTTTCCTGACTCAATCGGCCGACAAAAGCGATCTCCTGATAGTTGAGTTGACTGTTGGGAATCGAAACAAAGTTATTCAGCAGTTCTGAAGAACAAAAAACTTTGCGCTGAATACTTGGACTGACAGCAAAGCAATGGTCAGATAGGCTGCCGGAGCTTCTATCAAGCCAATCGTATAGCCATAGTTTCCCTGAGGACGATTCACCAGCATGATAAGTTGAAATCAAACGAGGAAACGTACGGGTGAGCAGTTTGGCGCAGCGCGACAAAATCGACGCTTTATAACCATGGGAGTGAACCACTGAGGGTTGGTGATTGGCGACGGCGCTTGTTAGGTGTTTAATTTTTAAAGCTTTATTGGGCTCGCCAGACAAATAGTTTAAGTAACTCACAGGGATCGCGGCTTCTTTTGCCTTCTGTACAATCTGAGCGGCTGGCGAATACTCAGTGGTTAGCACAACTCGAGCTTTGTTTCCAAAGGCGATTAATCCCCGAGCTAGCTCGATAACGTGACTTTCAATGCCGCCGAATAGACGGCTATCAAGCAAGATCCAAATTTCACCAATGGCAGGTTTATCAAGATTGTTCGAGATTAATTTCATCCGCTTCCCACGCTTGTTTTTTTCGGTAAACCGTAGATGGGCTTAACTCCAGCATGACAGCGGCGTTGAGGACGTTGCCATCACAGTACGCGATTGCGTTTTGAATTGCTTCACGCTCTACTTGCCACATAGGACGAATGGTTCCATCAGAGTTAAAGTACGGTGAGGTAGCAGCAGAGGACGGTGTACCAGGCAGCTCCGCTGCGGTAATCGACGGTTCGACCGCAGAAGGTGAAGGTTCCTCAGTATAAACAGGTGGTGGTGTGATTGGTGCAATGTTTGCTGACTCTTGAGCAACATGCGCAGGCGTCGTTGTTTTCGTCACTTTAGACTTTTTAGTAAGTTGAGCGGGTAGGTGGCTCACCGTGACTTTTTCGTCGTTATTAAGCACCACAATGTTACGTATGATGTTTTGTAGTTGCCTTACATTACCCGGCCATTCGTAATGCTTGATGATATGTTGAGCTTCGCTGTCGATTGTTGAGAATTTCTTTTTGTCCTGTTTGGCGTAAGTGGTCAAGAAGTGCTTGGCAAGCGTGACAATGTCACCTCCTCGTTCACGTAATGGGGGCATATCGATAGGTATAACGTGCACACGGTAGTATAAGTCTTCACGAAAACGACCTTCTTCTACTTCTGTTAATGGATCTCGGTTAGTGGCACAAATGATTCTCACATCTACTTTCATTTCTCGAGTGCCACCAAGAGGGGTGTAAGTGCCCGTTTGTAGAAAACGGAGCAACTTCTTTTGCATCTCAAGTTCCATTTCACACAGCTCATCAAGAAAAAGCGTACCACCATGTGCCAGCGTCGCCGCACCTTTTCGATCTGTTGTTGCTCCAGTAAAGGCCCCTTTAACGTGACCAAAAATCTCACTTTCCATCAAATCTCGTGGAATAGCCCCACAGTTAATTGCAATAAAAGGCTTGTCTTTACGGTCGCTCTGGCGGTGGACGGCTTCAGCACAAACTTCTTTACCTGTGCCGCTTTCTCCCACAATAAATACACTGGCAGAAGTTGGCGCAACAGCATCAATGGTCTTGTATACCGCCTGCATCGGGAGGCTTGAACCGATGAATCCGTGATAGTTGTGGCGATCAAACTTGGACTGAATATTTTCCACCAAATCTTCCAATTTGGCGCGTTTAAGGTGCAATGCAACTGACGTTTTTAGGCGATCAGCGTTTATGGGCTTTTCTAAGAAATCTTCCGCACCTTTTTGAATTAGATTAACGGCTAAGTCGACGCTGCCGTGTGCCGTAGCAATAATAACGGACGTAGGAATGTCATTCTGGTTGATCCAATCCAGCACGTCTTCGCCAGACATGTCGGGCAGTTTCAAATCGAGAATGATGAGCTGAGGTTTGCTTCTTTCAATAAATTGAATCGCTTCGCGACCTGTCTCGACATGAAAAATGTCATAAGGTTCGTCTTTAACATACTGCTTATAAAGTATGGCTAGTGAAGTAGAGTCCTCTACCAGTAACACCCTTGGTCTCATAGTCCCATCCCAACGTAGTTTGTTTCATTTTTTATGATTTTTGTCAGCACTACTATTTGGCGTTATGAGTGGTTTATTGCTCTCTAGTGCTGAAAATTCTCAATTTGAGAAAAGCGTTATTTAAGTATTAGCACAAGGTAGGAAATTTGCGAAAAATCCATACTTTTTAATTGATTAAGTTATGCCCAAATAATTTCAAGGTGTGTGGCTTGGCGAGGGTGACTGAATTTGGAGCCTAAATTTCTGAGATGATGTCGGCATCGCGCTTTATCAAACGCGATGCTTCGCTAGGGAGTAAGACACTGATACTACTCAAACCCTTGAGCTTTTCGCTTTTCTAACGCATCAAACGATTCATTGGCGAGTTGAGGAAGTGTTTCACAAAGCTCCAATGCTTTTGGTATTTTTCCTTCGACACAGTACTTCTCAATCATTCTTGCTTGTCTTGAAAGCGTTCGATTGCCTAGAGCGAGAGCAGAACTGCCCAGTGTGTGAACCTCGAACTCTAATGTTTGAAGGTCTTTTGTGCTTAATGCTTGCTCTATTTTCTCCATGCGATCGCGTGACTCTTCGACATAGTGATCAATCAAGGTAGGGATGATTTCGGCGCACGTATCTTTGATCATTTGCTGAAGAATATGCTCATCCACTAATTCTTGCTCGATAGTCAATGTGTTATTTATCGTCATAATAGCGCTCCCTATAACATAAACAGTTCGCTTTTTTTAATTTGCTGAGACAGTTTTTCTTTCCACTTTTTTGGTAAGAAACGCAGCTTGGAAACTTGGCGGATTAACTCATCTTTCAGGCTTGGAGTGTGCTTCATGTTCAGTACAGAACCAATCAAGTTCGCATCGCTAGCATCGAGTAGCTTTTTGGCTTGCTCGAGCTGGGTTGCAGTCGTAGAGCCATAATGCGCTACTAACAAAGTAGCATCACATACGCCAGCAATCACTTGAGGCGCAATATTGCTTCGGTTGACACTGAGAAGTGGTGATGTATCTATCACGACGCGCTCGTACTGCGTTAACCATTGTGCAATGTTTTGTTTCAGCGTTGTTGGGTCTCGGTACGCTAACTGAGTACTGGCGAGAGATGGAGCTGGGAGGCCGACTAAAGTTTGGTGTGTATTCTCTCGTGTGATCAAATGGCCAACCTTCTCGTCATCATCAAATTCGTGAACAGTGTGATAAGCGGGTTTGAATAAGTTAAGGTCTACATACAAAGTATTGTGGCCTGCTAAAACCAAGCGCTCTGCAAGAGATGACGCCACGGAAGTGACACCATCTTCAGATTTACAACCCACAACACAAATCGTTTTGTGGCCTTTCTGTTCACTCTGAAGATAAATTTGCTCAATCTCAGCGTGAGTTGCAGGAATAGTCATTACAACGCTCCTATTAACACGATGGTTGTGGTGATTTGTAAAATATCTCTTAATCCGGCCCTCGCTTTTTCAACAAAGCTTTCGTCTTTATGGGGAATGTAAATCGTGTCGCCTGCGCGAATGACTGGCAGCTCATAAATGTTGGCTGTTTTACTAAAGTTCACCAAATCAAATGTTCGGGCTTGGCCCTGGCAGCAAGACATATTGACCACACTGATCTTTTCAAGGTAGGCATTGTCAGTTGGTCCTCCTGCTTCCGCTAACAGATCAAGCACAGTCATGTTGTCATTGAATACGTATCGCCCTGGGTCTCTTACTTCACCTAATACGCGTACCGTGGACTCTTTTGAACGATCTAACCAGTTTTTGTTTTTTTCTGGAATGTAAATGGTATCACCAGGACGAACGTGGGGCAGAATTGATTCATCACCTGTTTCAAAGTACATCGATAAATTCAATTTACTCACTTTGGCATAACCTAGGCCTCGGTGTGTGACACGGATGTTGTGAATATCTGCATCCATTGTCGGTCCATCGGCGGCAGACAAAATATCCAGAAAATGCATATCTTCAGTGAAACGATAGCGCCCAGGTGCATTGATTTGCCCGAAAACGTATATCGATGCGTCAGAGCTTTGGCTTACCCATTGCGATTTATTATCGGATGGGTCGTCAGGCAATGCATGTACCCTTACGACTGTACCAGCGGAAACTCGAGGTAGGCTTGATGTTGGTGAGCCATCCAGAATGTATTGGTCTAAGTCAAATTGTGTCATTTGACCGTTATTGGCGACTTCAATTTTGGTGGTATCAGCTCGTCGAGTTGGGCCACCAACGTGTGCAAGCAGATCAATCAAATCCATTTCGTCTGACCACTCGATGCGTCCAGGGCGAACAACTTCTCCCATCACTGCGACCGCTCTACTAGGTGCTACTTTTAACCAAGACTTCTCATTGAAATCGGTTTTCTCCGGTACGAAAATCGCGTCTCCTGGTCCAACATTTGGTGGTCTGGCTGAAGATAGTCCTTCTGTATGCGCGGTAAGATCGAATTTGATGACTTTGCCATCGGCTTTTATAACGCGAATTTGGCGAGATTCTGCGTAGCGAGTGGGCCCGCCAGCGTTGGCGAGGATATCCATGAAGCTAGCGCCTTGCTTGCCTTCGTATGCCCCAGGATGGGCGACTTCACCCATCACGTAAACCACATTTGCACCTGCTTTGATTTCTTCTTCCTGTTTTGGGACAAAGATGGTGGCACCTGGCAGGATCTCTGGCAGTAGGCTTTGGTCTCCAGTATCAAGGTACTTTTTCAGGTTAAACATGGTTGGGTTATTGTTTGTTATCACGCGAATTTGCTCAACACTGGCATATCGTGTCACGCCGCCAGCTCGCATTACGACATCAACTAGCGTGGTGTTTGGCTTGTATGAGAACGAGCCAGGTGCGTTGACTTCACCAAAGACTTTGATTGCACGAGCGGAATCTGCGCTGTCACCTGAATTCGCGAGTTTTGCTGCATCAAACTCTTGCTCAATATTCCCTACGAGTGGGGAAGCGGGGACAAATAAGACATCCAGTGATTCTAGTTTTGGCAGTTGGCTATTGTCACCCGTATCAAGGAAGCGTTTGTAGTCAAATTCAATGTTTTTATTTCCACGTTTCACGATCATTTTGTCAAGCTGAGCCCCAGCGCGCAGGCCGCCAGCTTCGTACACAAACATTTGAATGTTGGACCCAGAAGGTAAGGTATATTCACCGGGTTTGACCACGTAGCCTTGAACGGACACTAACAACTGTTGCTGTTTAATAAAAACTCGAGCGTTGTTAACGTCACGATACACGGTCTTTAGCCTGTCGATAATCACGTCTTGGAGTTGTTGTTCATTGTAGCCGGCCACTAATACAGGGCCGACTTCTGGTAAATTAATTCGTCCACGACGATCAACCTGAAACCCTTGGTTTAACGACGCCTCTCCGGGTAAGTTAATCTGTATTAAATCACCGACCTTAACAGTATTGCTCTCATCCGCTATGGAAGAAGGTACCCAGGCGACCAGACACAACAACATTAAGAGGATAAATGGTTTCATCGTGTTCATAGCGCGCCTCCTGCCGTTGGGTTGCGGTTTATTGAGGTATCGCTATCTGAATTAGGGCTAATAACCTCGATGCTTACTCGACGATTAGTTAAACGCACGGCGGATGTTTCACCTTCATAGAGTGGCAGGTTATCTCCGACAGATTTGGTAGTGACTCTCTCTGAAGTGATACCAAATACGGTTAGGTAACGCTTTACTTGTTCCGCACGCGCTTGAGCAAGTTTCTGGTTGTAATCGGGTGTTCCAGTTGCATCCGCATGTCCCGTTACTACAAGAGATAGGTTGGGGTGGTCACGTAAAATGTAGGCTGCTTCTGCCAAATGTCCCATGTACTTCGGGTTGATTTCTGCTGAATCGACAGCAAACTGGTTGTCGATATTAAGTAGTGCATAGATATCCGAGACTATGTTTAGGTCGCTACGTAGTGCTTCAATATCATCGGGCGGTGTGCAAGTTGTTTGGCTCAGTACGTAGTCGAGTTGTTGTTCGAGCTGGTTTAAGCGTCGACGCTGAATCACAAGGTCGTTGGCAGCGTCGAGTAAAAGCCCACCTTCTAACTCGCGCGCAATTCTATTTTGTTTTTCAAGGGCCTGAACAACTGCCGCAGGAAAACACCAGCGCGCGCCCTCTTGGATTAGTGCGTCTAGATGTAACTTGGTCAATTGCCAATCAAACCTTAACCCATGTTCTGGACCTAAAGGCTCGTCAGGCATTACTGGGGAAAACTGATAATTCTCGATCGAGATATCTTGATAGCTTTCCGCCAAGCCACCTTTCCCGTGTTCTGGGTAGTCAAACGACGAACAACCAAACATGCCGACAACAAGACCGCTTACTGCATATCGTCGTAAAAGATTTACCATGCCAACCTCCGTTTAAACCGGTATTTTTAGTGTCCTTTTGAGTTAACGGGAATGGCATGGTTGATACGAAGCAAGCTCATGATTTCTAAAGGTTGGCCTGATACGTTTTCAATACTCATGCTTCTTTCACGTTCAACTAGACGCTTATATAAGTAAACAATGGCACCAATCCCTGAAGAATCAAGAAATTGGACGTGCTGTAGGTTAATTTCGACTTCTTTGTGATGATTGTTGTGAATTACTTCATCAATGTGATGTTGTGCTTGTCGACAGCCACTTGCGTCTAAGTCACCAAAAAACTCAATGGCTAACTTGTCTTGATTGATTTCTAGTTTGCGTAATTCCATGACTCTGTCTCCGTTTGTTTTTCTAATTGGATATAGAGCAGGTAACGTGCCAATTTGAAATTAATGAAAAATCAAACAGTTAAATATTGTTAATTATATTGTTCAATTTGAGAAAGGACTGATTCTCAAATTGAGAATCAAAAACGCACAGAGAAATGGTTTGCTTATAAGAGGTTTTGAGCCGAAAGAAGTCGTTAGACCGGGGGAGGCACGTCATGATTAGATTCCAACTCGATTGACGAACCATCCGCCATACGAGAATAATGTGTAACGACTAAATGCAAAACCTGTCTAAAGTTTATGATTATCTTTGCAAATTATTACTAATGTTGATTGTTATGAGTCGAAGAATAACTAGTAATAAATAGGTCATCGAGAGGACTTACGTTTCAATAAAGGCGATTTTTTGTACAAGGTCTTCTTATGCCATTAAAAATGACATTAATTGCGCTGGCTGTTATGGCAGCGTCTTCACAGCCTCAAGCGGATACGTCTCTCGCACCACCAGTTTCTCTTGCACAAAGCTATCAGGATGGCATTGATGTGTCTGAATATTGGTATAGCGAAAAACTTGATGGTGTTCGCGCTTATTGGACTGGGCAACATCTCGTGACGAGAAATGGTAATCGAATCTACGCCCCAGACTGGTTTACAGGACCTTTGCCTGATTATCCGTTGGACGGTGAACTTTGGGCTGGGAGAGGTAACTTCCATCTTGTTCAGCAAACGGTATTAGATAAAACTCCTGTAGAGTCTGCTTGGCGACACATCGACTTTATGATCTTTGATATGCCATATTCCGCTGGTGATTATCGGAAGCGTTATTACAACATCAAAGATTTAGTGCTTGAAGTCGACCAGCCTCATATCAAATATGTCGAGCACCGAGCGATTCAAAATGAAGCTCATCTGTTTACACAGTTGGATAAAATTTCAATATCCGACGGTGAAGGGGTGATGTTGCGGAAGGTATCAAGCCGCTATCAGGCTGGACGCGGTAGTGATTTGCTTAAACTAAAACGATACGCAGATGATGAAGCGTTAGTTGTGGGTTATAAGCCAGGAACAGGGCGCTTATTAGGTATGATGGGAGCAATGTTAGTTCGCTTACCAAATGGCATTGAGTTTTACATCGGTAGCGGATTTACCGATGAAGTGCGTCGCCAGCCTCCGAAAATTGGTTCAACCATTACATTTAGATATAACGGTTTTACACATACTGGTAAACCGCGTTTTGCTCGATTCTTGCGTGAAAGGTTGAAGGAATAGAACGCTCTGCACTTACTAGTTGCCAACGGTTACGCCACATCGTTTGAAGAGACCCTGCCAAAACTGAACGTGGTTTAGGGTTTCTTGCCTAAATGTCCTATGTGCCTCAATTATGCCATACTGGTGACCATGGAGTTGCATACGGTTCTCCACCAAAGTGGCACCATCATTAAGTTGTTGATAGGTACTGTCTAAATAAGCCAAATAAGGTTGCACTTCTTCAACGTAAATGGATTGAAAGACATTTCTTAAGTAGCGGAACTGAGTGGTGTCTCTGTTCGGCCCGCACAATACATTGCTCTGGTTCTGCTCAAGTAGCTGAGTTGTCGCTTTTAACCAAAGGGATGTGTTTACCATTGAATAGTAAAGTCGTCCGAGTAAACGAGATTTCTCTAACTCTTCTTGATATTGCGTAACTTCCACGTCGGGTAGACGTGAGACCGCGCGGTGGGGTAAATCATACATTTCGCTGAAAATACGATAGACATCGTTAATGCGTGCAATATCATTCGTCGTATTTTGAGATAGCCAATCAGAGGCAGTTAGTTGCTTTTGCATGGCGTCACTTACGAGTAGTAAGTTGTCGAGATGAATGTCTAAATGTTGCCACTTGGTTGAGTAAAGCTCTGTCAATGTCGCGCGTTCTTCATCGCTAAGTGGAAATTCGGATAAACATCGATGCATGACTCTTAAAAGGGCAGTTTGATAATCAAAATCATGAAAGGCATCCTGCACCTTTCCAAGTTGCGAGTTTTTCTCAGCAAGTAAATTGAAGAGTCCGCACTGTCGTAATTGATAGCTCTCTAGCAGGCCAATAGATAGCCTTGGCAATGGCTCGAACAAAACGCGTTTCGCAGGAATCGTTACCGTAGACTGTAATTCTATTGGAATAGCAGGAACGTCCAATACATTGGCTACACGTTGATGATACTTATCAAACATGGCGTTCTCTGGATTGAACCAGTTATCACAACCATTAAGAATCAAGATTAAGAACAATAAAATAGACCGCACAAATATCCTTTTTTATAACTTCGTATCCGTTGTCTAGAGAGCAAAATCAACCGCTTCGTAATCTTGTTATAAGTATACTCAACCGTGTGATTATTCGATCAAAAAAGCCAGCGGATGCTGGCTTTTTTTTACTTTTTATTGAACTGAAAAGTTCAATTGCACTTCTGGCTCTTGGCGATGCATCCAACGCATTCTGACGCCTAACATAAAGGCCGCAGAAGATAGGCCGATGATAAAACCAAGCCAGAAGCCTTGTGCTCCCATTGGCTCAACAATCCAGTCTGTACGGCCAAGGACGTAACCAATTGGCAGCCCAAGAATCCAATAAGCAATAAAAGTACGGTTGAAGATGGCTCGCATGTCTTTATAGCCGCGTAATGCACCAGCTGCGATCACTTGAACCGCATCCGTACATTGATAAACAGCGGCAAACACGAGCAGGTGCATCGCTAGAGTGATTACCTCTGGGTTGCTAGTATAAAGCTCGGCGATCCACTCACGAGACAAGACGGTTAAAATCGCTGTGAGAACGGACAATGCTAGACCAACCATAATGCCGACTCGTGACGCTACGCGCGCGCCATCTACGTTTTCTTCACCAAGTCGATGGCCGACACGAATGCTTACTGCTGCACCAATACTCATTGGTAGCATAAATACCAACGAGGAGAAGTTAATCGCGACTTGATGCGCTGCCACAATGATAGGACCCAGTGGTGAAACGAGCAGTGCAACAACAGCAAACAATGTCACTTCAAAAAACAGCGCTGCTGCAACAGGAAAGCCGAGCTTGAATAGACGAACTTGCGCTTTCCATTGTGGGCGATGCCATTCTCCAAATAGGTTGATGCTTTTCAATCGCTCTGATGTCATCACATACAGCAATAGCATGGCAAACATGACCCAGTAAACAATCGTGGTTGCTACACCACAGCCAACACCGCCTAATTCAGGTGCACCAAACTTGCCGTACACGAAAATCCAGTTTAGAGGAATGTTGAGCAGCAAACCGATAAAGCCAATAACCATTGCCGGTTTCGTCAATGACATACCATCCGTAAAGCTTCTAAGCGTTTGGAAAAGTAAAAAAGCGGGTACTGCTAATATAACGGCATGAATGTATCCCACCGTTTTTTCAGCCATCAGTGCTTCAACATCCATCAGCCCGAGAATAAACTGGGTTTGAAGCAGGACTGCAATTATCGGCACACTGATCAGCAATGCCAAAACGACGCCTTGCTGAATTTCAAACGGTATTTTCACTCGACGACCAGAGCCATTTAACTGTGCGACAACAGGGACCAATGCCATTAATAAACCCACCCCAAACAAAATGGATGGTAGCCAAATACTTGAAGCGACAGAAACCGCAGCCATGTCGGTGGCGCTAACGCCGCCAGCCATTACGGTATCAACAAACCCCATACCAGTTTGAGCGACAGATGCGATCAATACCGGGGTCGCCAATTTGATAAGACTTGATGCTTCTTCTTTATAGCGATGCACGAAAAATACTCCAGAGCGGAACAATAAGTTGAAAGAATGAGAGTACTCGAGGGCAAAAGATGTGGTGAACGGATCTGATGGTTGATTTTAGTCACGATAAGGTGAAAAAATGCCTCGGAGAAACTCCGCGCAAATGATAAACAATTGTATGTTTATATTCCATAGCTAGGTAGTGAATAGTCGATAACAGTGACTGGACGCTCTCCACGCTAAGGATACGCTTTTACTGAGAACAGCAGCGAATCATGGTAATGTTGAAGCATGCATGAGAACAAACCAGTGTTCATTAAGCCGTTGCTTTATCGTCTGCGGTCTTTATTTCCGACCTGTAGCGCAGTGTTTAGGGCTTAGTCTTCGACTACAGTTGGTATTAAATCAATAGGTAAAAAGAAATGTTTACAGGAATAGTTCAGGGTACGGCGAAGGTCGTTAAAATTGATAAAAAAGAACGCTTTCAAACGCACGTTGTCGAGTTAAGCGATGAACTTTGTAAAGGGTTAGAAATTGGTGCATCCGTTGCACACAACGGATGTTGTCTAACTGTGACTAAGATCGAAGGCAACCTTATCAGTTTTGATTTAATGCAAGCGACATTGGCTCTTACTAATTTAGGTCGGCTGGTGGAAGGGGATAGCGTAAACATTGAGCGCGCGGCTAAGTTTGGTGACGAAATAGGCGGGCATAGTATGTCTGGTCATATTAGTTTAACGGCAGATATTGTCGATATCATCGATACGCCCAATAACCGCACGATTTGGTTCCAACTGCCGCAAGAATCAATGAAATATGTATTAGCGAAAGGTTACATTGGTTTAGATGGCTGCTCGCTAACTATTGGTGAAGTTGAAGCGTGTCGTTTTTCGGTACACCTAATTCCAGAAACCTTGCAGCGAACGCTTTTCGGAGTGAGACAAGTAGGGGAGCGTGTTAATATTGAGTTTGATCCTCAGACTCAAGCAATTGTTGATACTGTTGAGCGCGTTCTTGCAGCAAAACAGCTTTAGAATGAGAAAAAGGAGCCTAGTGCTCCTTTTTCATTTAAGCGTTTTTATATTTCTGATGTTCACATGCTCGAGCTGTTATTCGTAATTGTCATCGATAAATAGTTCGACCTTATCTTGTAACTCATCCACTCGCATATTTAGGTGGATAGCGTGGCAACAAGCTGGGCAATCATCATAAAACTCTTGGTCACCATTACTTGCATCTAATGTAATGCCGATAGAGTGTCCGCAATGCGGGCACTTTACATACCTTTCGGTATAATTTTTCATACAGCAACTCCTAATCTCGCAGGGCTTTTAAACACACTATTCATCAATGAAGTACAGCCCTTTACTTACTTTGCCTACAAGGAAAATAGGCACAATCCAAAGTTAAGTCTCCTTTGATATTAGGCAGAGTTGTTGCTAATTGAGTCGAAATAAGTACAAAACTTGACCCCAAACTCAACCTTGATCTTAGGGTGATTTTCTGTAGTGATGTGCCTCGAGATTTTACATCTTGAAATATGCAGTGGCTTCCAAATTAATAAGAAATGATTTTATTAATAACCAGTTGAGCCTGTTCCAAGTAATGGCCGCCAAACAAATTACAATGGTTGAGAACATGGTAAAGGTTATAGATATCTTTACGTTCCTCATAGCTTGAAGAAAGTGGCATAACCGATTCGTAGCCTTGATAAAATTCTGGCTGAAATCCACCAAAAAGCTCTGTCATCGCAATATCACACTCCCTGTCCCCCCAATAGCACGCAGGATCGTAACAGATAGGACCGAATGCAGTGAGTGCCGCATTTCCATTCCATAAATCGCCATGCAACAAAGAAGGTTTCGGAGCATGGTTTGCTAGCCGCTGTTTTACGACGTCGATAAAGTCATCGATATCAACCAAGGTGACGCCTTTTTCTTTAAGGAGCTGTAATTGCCAACCTATGCGTTGCTCAGCAAAGAATACACACCATTTCTTGTGCCATTTGTTGGGCTGTAGAGTCGAACCGAGATAGTTGTCGGTATCAAAACCAAACTCTTTTTGCTCGCCCCACTGGTGTAGGTGAGCTAATTGCTGCCCAAATTTAAAGCTGTTGGGACCATCTTCTAATGGTTTCGTTGGAAGGTAGTTAAGAATTAGGAATGAGGCATTTTTGGTTTTACCAACCAATACCACCTCAGGTACAAATAGGGTTGATGTTTCACGCAAAAGATGCAGGCTTTCAGCTTCTACCTCAAATTTAGACAAAAACTCGCGATCGTTAATTTTCACAAAATAACGTTGCTCGCCATCATTGATCATGTAGCTTTCACTGATATCCCCACCAGACAGCCTTACTTTTTCCGTGATCTGGTAATCGAACAATAAAGTATCAGAAAGCTGTTGCGATATTGCTTGCCACATACAAAACCTCGCGAATCTATTTGACCACCAATAGTTTAGGATAAATAGCAGGGAGTTGGCGCTATGTTGAGCATACTTAGTAAAGAAACCTTCCTCTTAGTGTAGTCAATTTGTATAAATGTGAATCAAATCGCTTATAAGCCTCTGATTTGTTGGCTTAGCATATGGAGATGAACGTTTACAACAGGTATTATGATTTTTTTGACGTTAGTTCCATTGGTGGCATGAAAATACTGATATGTGATGACTCAGCTGTTGCAAGAAAGCTTATTGCGCGTTCTATCGTACAAGATACATCATTGCATCTTATTGAAGCGCAAGATGGTTATGAGGCGCTTAATATTCTTGCTGAGCAAAATATCGATATTTTGTTTCTCGATTTAACGATGCCCATAATGGATGGTTTTGAGGTCCTCGAATCATTACCTGTTAGTCAGTACCCGACCAACATCGTCATTATTTCTGGAGATGTTCAACAAGAGGCAAAACAGCGCTGTCTCGATCTTGGTGCTCAAGCTTTTATCGCTAAGCCTCTGACAGAAGAGCAGGTGCTCCCACTATACGAACAATTAGGACTGCATTATGCGTTCAAACCTAGTCATTCGGTTGATTCTAAAAACCAGGGTTGCGAAGAGCTTTCCTTACTAGCCAAATTCCGTGAAATTGCGAACATTGCCCTTGGTAAAGGGGCTGCGATTATGGCCGACCATTTACATGAGTTCATACAACTTCCTGTTCCTCATGTTGGACCGTTGTCCTACGGCGAGCTTCATATGACACTGGTTGATGTGGTTGGGCGTGACAGTTCCGTTGCGGTAGCGCAGAGGTTTGTCGGTGGTGGTATTCACGGAGAGGCACTGGTGTGCTTACGTGGTAGGGATATCAATCAGATTGGGGAAAAATTAGGTTACCTCCTTGAGTTTACGCCTCATAATGAAATCATCTTGAATATCTCTAACCTACTGGTTTCGTCATTTCTCACATCATTGGGCGATCAACTCGACAAGCAGTTCTCACTTCGTCAGCCAGGCATTGTGGATACCTTAACACCTTATTGTGAAGAGCAAGGCGAGTTGGGTGAGCTCTTTACTATCGAATACACCTACATGGCAGAAGCGCTCGATTTCGAGTGCGAGGTACTGTTTTTAATTGATAAGCCATCCGTAGAAATAATCTATGAAATCATGGAGCTAATCTAATGTCCGATATCACGCTGGACATAGCAGACTTTCATTGGGTCACACAAATTCTCGATACGATGGATTCAGGGCTTATTGTTTTGGATCAAGAGTATAAAGTGTGTGTGTGGAACAGTTTTATGCAGTCATACAGTGGCATTCTATCACAAGAAATTCTTGGTGAATGTTTATTTGAGCATTTTGAAGAGCTGCCAAGAACTTGGCTAGAAACCAAGATAAAAGCTGCCGCCGATCTGGAAACTCGTTCTTTTTCTAGCTGGGAAAACCGACCGTATCTTTTTAAGTTCAACAATTTTTCTCCGGTTTCAAACAGCAGTGATTTTATGTATCAAGATATCGTGATCACGCCGTTAATTGGGCTCTCAGGAGAGGTCAGCCACATAGCGATTCAAGTCAATGATGTTTCTGAAACTGCGAGAAATCGCATTCATTTGAAAGAAACAAATCAACATTTGTCGGAAATCAGTCGCAAAGATGGTTTAACAGGTTTATTTAATCGCGCTTATTGGGAGCAATCATTGAAAGATGAGTTTGCTCACTTAAAAGTTATCGACGGACCATGCTCATTAGTAATATTCGATATCGACCACTTTAAGAAGGTGAATGATACTTATGGTCACCCGACAGGGGACGAAGTCATTCGTCGAACCTCTGCCTTGTTGAGAAAAACAGCAAGAAGCAGTGACATCTGCGGTCGTTTTGGTGGTGAAGAGTTTACCGTACTACTTCCTCACACAAACCAGGAGCAAGCTTGCTATTTCGCAGAGCGTTTGCGCAAAAGAATTGAGCAAGAGATCGTGAAAGTGGAAGATTTTTTGATTAATTACACGATAAGTATTGGTGTTTGCGAGTATAAGCCTTATTTTGAAACTCACACTCAATGGTTAAAGAGTGCCGATGCTGCGCTGTATCGTGCAAAAGAAAATGGTCGTAACCAAACCTGTTTGCATGAAAATGACTGAAATATAAAAAGGTTTGAAGAAACCCTGTATCCGAATTCAGTGAAGCAAAGCTCAATTGTTTGAAAATCATCCAGTTGGTTCGTGAATGTTTGTTAATATGAAATAAGTTAATGAAATTTTCTCGGCATGTCTTACTATTGAAACTATTCTGCTTTCAGCTTCGAAGGCTTGCAATAAACGGAGAAAAACAGTGGTTTTAGAAACCGATGGATATCTCGCTCTTATCGAGCACTTGTCTCTAAATCTAGATATTTTTACGACCGAAATTGGCGACACTGGATCCGAAAGCATCGAAGATGTTGTCACCGATATGGTGGCTTCAAACATCATGGCGATTTTTGAGCAAAATCCAGAACTTCACTCGAGCGTACGCTTCAAATTGTTGAAAGAGGCTGATGCAGTTGTTGAAGATCTTGGTGAGATATTGGCTGGGGTATGGCATAAAAAAGCGACCAATGAACAGATCACGTTCCTTGATGAATACATCGCTCTGGTCAAAAATCTGTTCGATAATGCTGTTGCGACTTACGACTGATATTGTTTTAACTTACAGCAATGTCCGGTTAAGAGTAAGAAGAGTTACATTGTAACTCTTCTTACTTGCCAAAACTTAGATGCCCAGTATGGGTTGTCGATTCTTGAAATAATCACACCTCTAGACGTCGATGCATGCATGAACTGCTTATTACCCAAGTAAATTCCGACATGATAAGTTGTACGTCTTGTTTTAAAAAACACTAGATCCCCTTGCTTGGCATCCGTCCAACTTAACTCCACACCTTGCTTTGATTGCTGCCTCGTTGTCCTTGGTAACGAGAGCTGATAAGCCTCAATAAACGCTTTTTGTACAAATGCTGAGCAATCAATTCCAGATTTCTGTGCCCCGCCTAAGCGATAAGGCGTGCCGTGCCACTCTGTGTAAAACTCGAACAAGTCGGGGTTGTCCGACAATAGCTGATTTGTAGGTGCTGTCACTTGAGCTTGCTCACTAAGCTCAGGCCCAGAAGAGCAGGCGCTTAGTAGCACACTGATTATCAAAGGAAAATATACTCGACGCAAATCACCACCTGTCATCTCTATGACTCACAACTGAAATATTATTGTCATAACCAATCCATAGTATGGGCTGCAAATCACGGTTTTGTCTCACAAATGTGACGGAATCACTGCAGAACCGATTCAACCTTAAGAAAGAATAAAAATTGATTATGGCAAAGCGAAAACGCTCACGCACATCACTTTCACTGATTCAGGCTGTCAGTGCAACATTTTTAACTATCATTGCTCTTGTTATAGCCCTTTCTGTCTCAAGTTTCAAAGGAATGGAACAGGTAGGGGAACAATTTGAAGACTTGTCGCAAAAAGCATTACCAATCGCGATGGCAAACGCAAAGTTAACCAGGAATGTATTGGAGATGGTTAAGCTACTCAACCATGGTATGCAGATTACTGAGCCGAAAGAGTTGCCTCTCATAAAAGAGCAAATCGACTCTCTTGCAACTCAAAGCACAACTTTGGTTGTGGAAGCGTCTGGTGTAGCTCAGCAACTCTCGGAGGAGTTAGACACCAAACTAGCGCGTTTACATAACATCACGCAGTCCATTTTACTGAAGCAATCTTCAGTGATAAAAATTCAAATGGATATTGATGCAGGAGTTGGTGGGTTCCGCTATGGGCTCAGCTCTATCGGCCCGGAAATGAATCGAATTAGCTCGTTTCTTAGTGCCGAAAATCCTGAATCGAGTGATGCCGCCAACCGATTTATTGCCTCAGCGAGCTCAATGGAAAGCACGTTCTTAGTAATGATGATGCATTCTGAGCTGAGCAAAGCCGAAAAAGAATACCGAGAAATGCGTAACCGCATTGCAGGTATTAATCTCGCCTATGAAGATTTTCAGTCTTTACATCCAGAAGTAAGCGAATACGCAAGCCTAACGGCACCGTACGAGATGGTGAAGCAAGGCTTTAGTGAAAAGGGCGTGCTACGTTTGATCCTCGCCAAACTAGAACAAGGGGAACTGCAACGTTCAGAGTTTAAACAGGCTTCGATGCTTGCGGATGAAACCATGCGGTTACTTGATCAAATCTCCCAAACCGCTGGTCAGTTGATCGATGAAAAGGAGCGGGTGGTCAACGAGACCATTGAATCGGTGAGCGTTGTGCTCGTGTTTGCGGCGTGTGTGATTTCTTTTATTATTCTTGTTACTTGGTTTAGTCTCAAGTCATGGACAAACCGAGGGTTAAGGAATGTACTAACGCGTCTTTCAGCACTTACCGAACATGATTTTCGTGACAAGGCAGAAGAAGTTGGCCCCTATGAGCTGAAAGAAGTAGCACGAAAGTTGAATCAAGTAATCGATTCCACACATGACTCCATTCAAACGGTGACGCGCAATTGTGAAACGCTTTATCAGACGGCAGAAGTAAGTCACAGTGCAGCCGAACAAACAAGTGATGGGTTGGCAACACAAAATGAAGCGTTGTCGAGTATGATCACGACCATAACGCAGCTTGAAGCCTCTATTCGTGAAATAGCAATGGTGACAAATGCATCTTCACAGGACTCGCTCCTTGCAACCCAACACACTGAAAAAGGGGTTCAAGTCGTGGAACAAAACCGCGAACGTTTGGAGTCATTAGAAAGCTCTTTGGATGTAAATGAACAGTCAATGTTAGAGCTAGACCAGCGTGTTAAACAGATTCGTGAAATGGTGGATATGATCAGTGGGATCGCGGACAACACCAACTTACTTGCTCTCAACGCGGCAATAGAGGCTGCCCGTGCTGGTGAGCAAGGGCGTGGATTTGCGGTTGTCGCTGATGAAGTTCGCAAACTTGCAAGTGATACCTCTCAACAAACTACGAACATCCGAGAAATGATGAGCGAGCTTATTACTGCCGCAGAGCGCTCGCGCCAAGCAGTTAATGATTCAAGAGAAGAAATGACCCACGCGCTACAGTCCAGCAATGAAGTGAAATCGACATTCTCTGATATCAACCTCGCGGTTAAGCACATTCAAGAACGTGTTGAGCAAATCTCAGTTGCTACAGAAGAACAAGAACGAGCGACGGCAGATGTATCTCAATCCATCACACATATTTCTGATCTTGGCGAACGCACAAAGCTGCAGCTTGAGTCTATGGTTGAGAGTTCTGAGCAAGTGGCGGAAATTGCTGGGCACCAGCAAGCAATGCTGCACAAGTATGAGCTTCATCAGACCAAGTAAATGAGATGTTTCCACCGACTAAAAGCAGAACCTCGGTTCTGCTTTTTTGTTACGGCTACTCATTTAATGGCTCCTATTTGCATTGCAAAAGTGAGTTACATCTCATCTCGTTCATTTCTAAAGGGTTTAGTTATCACAAGGTGATGTTAATGCTTTGTTCGAGGGACTCGTTGACTAGAATGTCGCCAGAATTCAAAGGAATGAATCATGCAGTTATCACAAAGAGCCAGCCTCATACTAGTTAATCATCACCAAGAACTTTTGCTTATCCATCGCGTTCGAAACGACAGACAGTATTGGGTTTTCCCTGGCGGCAGTGTTGAAGCAGGTGAGAAACCTGTTGAAGCTGCTAAAAGAGAAGCGCTGGAAGAAACCTCAATAGAACTTGGCTCGGTTAAGAAAGTTTTGGAACTCGAAAATCAAGGTCGCTTAGAAACCTATTTTCTTTCTTATGTAGGGAACTTAAAAGTGAAACTTGGGAGTGGGCCAGAGCAAATCAGAAAATCAGATGTTAATCAGTACCATTTGAAGTGGGTGCGTGTAGAGCAACTTCACTCGATTTCTTTATATCCAGAGAAAGCTAAAGCCTTTTGCTTGAAGCATAAGGAGTGGTTTTGTGATCGATAAAGTTTGCCCCGTCGTTCTACGTAATCAAAATCAAGAGATCCTACTTTTTAAACATCCGTTGGCGGGTGTTCAGCTCGTCAAGGGCACTGTTGAAGTGTTTGATGAAAGTTACATCATAGCAGCCAAGCGGGAGCTCGCTGAGGAGTCTGGTATCACACATGTTCGTTCCGCACGATATTTATGCTCATGGGACAGTGGCTTTCAAAATCAAGTATGGCATTTTGTTTTGTGTGAGTGTGCTGACCTCGCTAATTCATGGCTGTTTCATACGCAAGACGATGGTGGACATGATTTCGCGTTCTTCTGGCACGATGTCGAGAGCGGCCTTCCCGCGAATGCACATACTGTGTTTCAGCGCGGGCTGGAAAAGGTACGAGAGTTGATAAACCAAGGCGTGATTTAAAGGAGGATTCTGTCGTTGCATTGGCGGATTTGGGACAATGACAAAGCAAACACTATGCTAAATAAAGAAGGTAGAGCAGCCGTTACTGTTCTCATCGTGTTGATAATGGCACTGTCGATCTCAAAAATGGCGATGGGATTACAAATGTTTAAGTGACTTCTATATGCTTTGCTCATTCATTCAGATAAGGAAACGGTAATGGATAAATTCGTCGTGTTTCTCTTATGCCTTTTTATGACAGTTGGCGGAGTGGTTCATCTTTATGACAACATTGTTGGTGGCTTTTTACCTTACGATTTTGCGCCACGCTGGTTGAATATGTATTGGAGCTCGTTGGGGCTGTTAGACTTATTAGCAGCGTATCTATTGGTCAAGCATCGCCGCTCTGGCCTAGTCGTTATGTTATTGATTCTTATAACCAATGTTATCTTTAGTTCCCACGCTCACTATACATTAGAAATATTAGATAACAACGTCGCCCTACAAATGAAGACACTGTTTTTAGGGTTCTCATTTGGGGTATCTATCTGGTTATGGAATGCGCGAAAACATAGTCAATCGCGCCAAATATTTCGTTAATTATTATTTTCACAACACTCGATTAAGGATTGTAAACAGGGACTCGTTATGAACGATTTTAAAGACTTGGCCAGTTTTGCTGGTTTCAGCGTACTGACAGGTTTGAGCTTTGCCACCACTTTCTTCAGCCTTGCTTTTCTATACAGCTCAATAGAGGCACAGCAAGTAATGAACACCAATGCTTTGGCATGTGCAGTGCTTGGTGTTGTTGGTTTATTTGTTGGTATTACTCAGTTAAACAAAAAGCGTCAGCTAGCAGAAAACTAATCTGTTCTTACACATCATGAGGATGAAGTAGTGTTTAACAGGGGTTTAGGCTTGGTCTATTCGTTTTGTTGACATACTTCATCCAACAATATTTTTTCAACCATTACTTCTTCTCTTTATTGTAGCGAAAGGGCTGCGTTAACAGCTTATCTAATCTTTGCTCTTCTTCGTCTCTAATTTCCGGCACACCAATAACAACATCTTCATGACCCAACTTAGGCTGAGCTCGGTATGTCCCAAAAAAGCGGTCCCAAACTGAAAGGAAAAAACCAAAGTTTGAGTGGGTCTCTTTTACTATCACTGAATGGTGCACGCGATGCATGTCTGGTGTAACGATGACGTTTCGCAGTTTTTGGTCCATAGATAAAGCCAGTTTTGCATTACTGTGATTAAACATCGCGCTCGCATTAAGCACAATTTCAAATACCACAATTCCGATAGGTGAAACACCTAAGATAAACACGGCTGCAATTTTTACTCCCATTGAAATGATTATTTCGAAGGGATGAAAGCGTGCGCCTGTGGTGACGTCTATGTCGAGATCGGCGTGATGCATTCGGTGAATCTTCCACAGCGGTTTTACATGATGAAAGACAACATGCTGAGCGTAAATGACGAAATCAAGCAAAATGACGGTTAGAAAAATATTTAACCAAGCGGGGAGGGACAGAATATTCAGCAGCCCCCATTGTTGCTCCTGAGCTATGACCGCAGCTTGAAAGGCGGCGATAGGCATGATTAAAGCAATAACTAGGCTGTTAAAAGCAACCAATGACAAGTTATTGACCCAGCGAAACCTGCGCGAAGCGGTCAGTGTTTTTCTAGGCAATTTGTTCTCCCAAATGGCACAAAGCAATAATACGCCAAGGAAAAAGCCTAATCTGAGCCATGAGGGTTCTTGAAATGTCGTTTCTGTCACTGTCATTCCCTTATTTATTTCTTTATCTATGACCGAGATAAGAGTGAAATTATTTCAACACACTGCTGATGGGCTTATCTTGAGGCGAAACCATAATATCAGTAGAATCGCGCTCTACTTTTTACTTGGCATTACTTACCATGAGAATTCACGCTTTCCACCGTTTATATCAGTACCGACAATCTATCTCAACCAAGCCTTTCAACGCGCGTGGATGTAAAGTGGTTCGTTGCCAATATTGCCAGGTTTCTGAGCAACACTGTTTGTGCGACCTTCAGCCAAACATCAAGGCCAATATTGCATGTATGTTGATTGTTTCTGAAAACGAAGTGTTTAAGCCAAGTAATACCGGTCGTCTAATCGCTGATACGATTCAAGAGACTTACGTGTATCAATGGAACCGAACAGAACCGTCTGAAGAGATGCTAGCGCTACTACAGGATGACAGTTACCAACCGGTGATTGTATTTCCTGCAGACTATGTGGATGATCCCTCTCGTTTAATTGAAGATCTAGAGCCAGGGCGATTGGTAAAAGAAGATGTCGAGAACAAAAAATGGTTGCTGATCTTTATTGATGGTAGCTGGCGTGAGGCGCGAAAGATATTCCGTCGTTCTGATTTTCTTAAATCTTTGCCTGTGCTTTCCATTGAGCCGGAATCTCTGTCTGAATACATCATGCGCCGCTCCGAGAATGAGCAGCATCTTTCAACCGCCGAAGTCGCGACATTAGTTTTAAAACAAGCTGGTGAGCCGAAAGCTGCGGAATGCCTTCAATTGTGGTTTGAAGCCTTCAGAGAAACTTACATGCTGAGCAAGACTCGAGTCAAAAACGACCCTAACCAGCCACACTTGAAACGTTTCAAAGAGTGGATGAAAACCGAGAGCTGACTCTAAGGAATGAGCTTTTGTTGATGATATGTTGTTCAACTGGCTTCGGTGAGGGGATAAATCTGCATTCGGTCACGGTTTGCAGGCGTACAGATATGGATAATGCCATCAGTTTATACTTTTGACTCTAGCCATTTTTGAGAGTCGTTTGAAGCATTTTTTAGGAGAGAAATACATGTATTACGGCTTTGATGTCGGCGGCACTAAAATTGAATTTGGTGCATTTAACGAGAAGCTTGAGCGTGTAGCGACGGAACGTGTACCTACACCAACAGACAACTACGAGCTGCTGGTTGATACCATTGCGGAATTGGTGAACAAATACGATACAGAGTTTGGCTGCGAAGGTACGATTGGTCTTGGCCTACCAGGTATGGAAGACGCCGATGATGCAACGGTACTAACAGTTAACGTTCCTGCGGCAAAAGGCAAACCACTTCGTGCTGATCTGGAAGCTAAAATCGGTCGCAGCGTAAAAATTGAAAACGATGCAAACTGTTTCGCGCTTTCTGAAGCCTGGGACGAAGATCTTCAAGATGAACCATCTGTACTAGGTTTGATCCTTGGTACTGGTTTTGGTGGCGGCTTTATCTACGAAGGCAAAGTATTCTCTGGCCGCAACCACGTAGCGGGTGAGGTGGGTCACACACGTCTTCCTATCGACGCATGGTTCCACCTGGGCGAAAACGCACCATTACTTGGCTGTGGCTGTGGCAACAAAGGCTGTTTAGATAGTTACCTATCGGGTCGTGGTTTCGAGCTTCTTTACGCGCATTACTACGGCGAAGAGAAGAAAGCGATCGACATTATTAAAGCGCACGCAGAGGGTGAAGAGAAAGCAGTAGAGCACGTCGAGCGCTTTATGGAGCTGCTAGCAATCTGCTTTGCAAACCTGTTTACTGCAACAGACCCACACACCGTTGTACTTGGTGGAGGCTTATCTAACTTCGAATTGATTTACGAAGAGATGCCAAAACGCATCCCTAAAAACTTATTGTCTGTGGCTAAGTGTCCTAAGATTATCAAAGCAAAACACGGTGATTCAGGTGGTGTACGCGGCGCTGCGTTCTTAAACATCAAGTAGCGACTGAAACCTTACTCGATACAAAGTAAGAAATTTAAAGCCCCGTTTAGACCATCAAGGTAAAACGGGGCTTTTTACTTATAATCGAAGTAACTCATATACCCAAGTAACTCATATACCCAAGTAACTCATATACCTAAGTAATTTCGGTATGCTCGGGTATGGATCATGAACAAAAGTAGCATGCATAAAAACTCACGGCGAATCGTGAGTTTTCTGTTTGCAGCTAAGCTTATTTATTCTTTTTGCCTACGCCGAGGTTTTCTTTTTGAGCTAGGGTGATTTTACTAAAGCCTAATTTTCTGAAGTAGTTGTCGCGGTAGTTGCGCACTGCTTTAGTGTCAGACACTGCTTCGATTTGTTGCTCCATCTTTAGGAACTCAGTGATATCGATACCTTCGGCTTCTGCAACTGCTTCTTGAATGTTGCGGTGTTGCTGGTATGAGAACGTCAGTTCTTTGTCTTGGTCTTTGTAAGTGTAAAGAATGGTGCGAGCCATAGCTGTCTCTCTGAAAAGGTTTCGGTATTAAACAAAAAGGCCAGACTCGCTGACCTTTGAATTTCTAGTTTGAGCTAGATTCTGCCTTGAAGTGGGATAATTGTCACGCTTTCTCCCGCTTTAACTGTATCAATAGCTGGGGAGATTTCGATCAAACAGTTCGCCTCACTCATTGAACGCAAAATACCAGATCCTTGCTTGCCTGTTGTACGAACGGTTAAACGGCCAGTTGCATCCAGTTCATAGACGCCACGGCTAAACTCGGTACGACCTTGTCGAGAGCGAAGGTTTTCAGTCGCGATGGCATTCACTTTCAGAGGCTTCCAGCCTTGTTCGCCTTGCATCTTACGCAGTGCAGGCTCGACAAAGTTGATGAATGAAACCATCACGGCAACAGGGTTGCCCGGCAGACCAAAGAACGGCTTGTTGTTGATTTGACCAAACGCTAATGGACGTCCCGGACGCATGTTGATTCGCCAAAAATCTATTTGACCAAGTTTATCCAAGGCAAGTTTGATGTAATCCGCATCACCAACAGATACGCCACCAGAAGTCATAACCACGTCCGCTTGCGCCGATGCGTTTTCCAACGCTTCAATCATTAACTTTTCGTTGTCTTCCAGAATACCGAAGTCCAAGATCTCGCAGCCGAGCTTTTCAAGCATGCCCATGATGGTAAAACGGTTGGAATCGTAGATAGAATTCGCTTTTTGCTCTGTTCCCGGCGCTTGTACTTCGTCACCGGTGGAGAACACGGCAACTTTCACTTTGCGGAACACATTCGCTTCACCAAAACCAAGCGAAGCGATCATGCCCATTTCTGGAGAGGCTAGGCGAGTGCCTGCGGTAAAGACGTCACTGCCGATAGCGAGATCTTCACCTGCTTGACGAACGTTTTGGCCTGCTTTGATATTCGCACCGTTAAAGGTGACCTTGTCACCTTCTTGAGAGGCTTGCTCACGCATGACCACTGTGTCGCCGTTACGTGGTGTTGGTGCGCCAGTCATGATCTTCACCGCTTGACCAACGTCCAGAGGTTGATCGTAAGCATGGCCCGCCATCACTTCAACAACCACTTGGTAGCTATCACGGTCAACATCATCACTGCGGATGGCATAACCGTCCATCGCGGAGTTGGTGTATTGCGGCACATTTACTGGTGAAACGATATGTTCCGCAAGAACGCGGCCATAGGCGTTTTCAATCTTGCATGCTTCTATTTCCGAAACCGTGTTCACCAAAGAAAGGATTTTCTCTTGGCCTTGAACCACAGAAAGGAAAGCAGGAGAAAGTGTGTCGCAACATGCGGCTTCTTTCTCTTTGTTTTTTGGTGCTTTCGCTTCTTGAACATACTGAATAACGAACTGAGCAATCGCTTCAAGATCATTGATGTTCATTTGTGGCAGTTCAGAGTCCAACTCGCCGCCGTCTGAAGCGATAGCGATGATGTTTTCATCGTTTGGATAAAGCCAAGGCTTGCCGACTTCTTCACGGTGCAATTCGATTTTAGGAAACGCGATGTTTTTGCAGCCTTCGACCAAAACCACATCAAGCATGTCTTCATCAAAACGTGTTAATAGGAATTCAAACTCCGCTTCGGCTTCTGGCGTTTCTGTCATTAACGCAAAACGGTTGCGAGAAGCAATCAGCATTTGAGATGCGCCAGCTTTGCGTAAACGGTAGCTGTCTTTACCCGGCTTATCGACATCGAAGTTGTGGTGCGCATGTTTTAGCATGCCAATGCGTAAACCTGCTTCGGTCAGCTTTGGCAATAGGGCTTCAAGTAGCGTGGTTTTGCCTGTGCCTGAATAAGCTGCAAAACCAAGAATAGGAATGTTTAGCGTGTGTTTCATGATTCTAATTGTCCAAATTGCGCCAGTTCTTCCGGAGTGTTCAAGTTGACGAAACAGTTTGGTGAGTCGCTAAAGTCAACGTAACTGGTGTTGCACTCTTTGTAGAGCAGAATGATTTTGCGGTCGCCACGTTCTAAAAACGCGGTGAGTTTTGGCAGTACGCGCTTGTGGTAGAGCGTAAAAACAGGTTGCTGATGGTCACCATCATGCGCGACCAAAATATCGCTGTCTTCTTTGACGGCCTGGCAGAAACGCTCGACAAGGTCGGTGTTAATTTGTGGACTATCGCAAGGTACAAATCCGACCCAGTCGGTTTCAGCATGCATCAAACCCGCGTGAATACCGCCCATAGGCCCAGGGAAATCTTTGAATTGATCACTAAATACGAAACCAAATTTGCTGTACGCATCTTGGTTTCGGTTGGCATTAATTAAAATGCGTGGAGTTTGTGGAGATAAACGTTCAATAACGTGTTCGATGAGTGGCTTCTGATTTAATTCAATCAGACCTTTATCTTTTCCACCCATACGGCTGGCTTGGCCACCAGCCAAAATGACCCAACTAGTTTGTGTTGGTTGAAGCATATGCATTCTCTTGGGATGTTTCTTTTGGTATGACATACAACAGAGGAGACTCTATCAAAGTCTTGTCTTTAATCCACCACTGTTTTTTACATAAGTCGGTCAGTGCGTTGGCCTGATGGCTTGTCACCACGATACTGGAACCGCGATCCAAAAGATCTTTCGCCATCACCACCAATCGTTCAATGGATTCTTGGTCTAAAGACGCACTTGGCTCATCCATCAATAAAATCGACGGTTTTAAGATCCAAGCCCTTGCCATGGCAACGCGCTGTTTTTCACCGCCGGACAACACGGAAATATGTTCGTCCGCTAAGGTTTCTAAACCTACCATGCGCAGCGCGTGAATAACTTGAGCTCGCTTATCTTTTTGCGTGTCTTGTTGATATTTCACTCCATAGACTACGTTTTCATATACAGTGCCGTCAAAAAGGTAAGGGGATTGATGGAGATAAATCACATCGACACGACCATTGCGACACGTCAGTTTTTTCAGCCACGTATCTTTTGGCGCAACAACATCGCCAGTAGAGGGTTTGAGCAAGCCAGCAAGGATTTTGAGTAGGGTAGTTTTGCCCACACCATTGTCACCCTTGAGATAAATGGCATCATTTGGGCCGATGGCTAACTCAGGGATGTGGAAAAGCACACGCTCTTTAAAGCGCATGGATAACTGTTCGGCGGTGATTTTTATAGTCATAATTCGCCTCGACATGGGGTTAATGGTGAGTCGTTTGTTTGCTTCATGTTCTATGTTCTGAGGTAGCCTTTGCCTCTCATGCTTGATAAGAAGAAGTTTAGAGCCAACGCTAAAGATAGTAATACAATTCCTAATGCAACTCCTTGCGCAAAAGCACCTTTACTGCTTTCCATTGCGATAGCCGTGGGAATATTTCGCGTCACGCCCATAATGTTCCCACCAACCATCATTGAGCAGCCCACCTCGGTCACGATACGTGAAAACCCTGCAATGATAGCCGCAAGTAGAGGAAAGCGGGTTTCCCAAATCATCGTAGCTGCCAAGCGCGGAATGGAGACGCCCAGCGTGATGGCAGTTTCCACTGCACGACGGTCGCTAGATTGTAATGCACCATGCATCATCGATACCAAAACAGGGAAGCAGATCACCATTTGGCCGAAGATCATTGCCTTCTGAGTGAACAGCATTTGCCAGTCTCCCCAAGGGCCAGCACGCGACAGCAACATGTACAGCAACAGGCCAATCACCACGGTAGGGACCGCTTGCAGCGTATTTACGATCGACAACAAAAACCATTTACCGCGAAAGTCGGTATACGCCAGTACAAAGGACATCAAAATAGCCGGCAATACCACTAGGGATATTGCCGTAATAGAAACACTAAAGGAGACCGCAACGATCTCCCATAGGTCTGCATCAAAATTCACCAGTAAGCGAAGCGCTTCCAGTGTTGTATCAGCAAGATTCATATTGCGTTATTTGCTCTCAGCATTCGCAACAAACAGTTGTTTACCGTTTAGGCGGAAACCATTGATAAGTTCCTGTCCGCGAGGGTTTACCAACCAGTCACTGAATGCCTTCGCACCTTGGTAGTTGATCGTTGGGTAACGCTCAGGGTTAACAAGAATAACTTGGTACGGGTTAAACAGTTTTTCATCGCCTTGGAACAGAATTTCTAGATCCAATTTGTTTTGGTAAGCCAGCCATGTGCCGCGGTCCGTCATGGTGTAGCCTTGCATTTCAGACGCCATGTTTAGAGTTGGGCCCATACCTTGACCTACGCTACGGTAGCCACCAAAGTTCGGTTCGATTTTAGTTTGAGCCCAGAAGCCCATTTCTTTTTTGTGCGTACCAGAATCATCGCCGCGAGAGATGAACGTTGCGTTTTTGTTTGCGATCTCTTTGAATACATCTAACACGCCTTCGTCATTTTTGATTGTTGCTGGGTCAGCTTTCGGGCCTACAATCACAAAGTCGTTGTACATCAGTTTACGAGGCAAGACGCCGTAGCCTTTCTCAACAAATGCGCCTTCAGCTTTTGGTGCATGTGTCATCACCAAATCTACGTCACCGTTTTCGCCCATTTTTAAGGCTTTACCCGTACCTGCAGCAATAACATCGACTTTGTAGCCCGTGTCTTTTTCAAATTGTGGAAGTAGGTAATCAAGTAAACCTGAATGGTAGGTACTGGTTGTGGTTGCAAGGCGAACGTGTTCTCCGTCTTGAGCAGAAAACGCAGAGTAACTTACAAGCGTGATTGACGTTGCAGCCAGAGTTAGCGCAATTTTTTTCATTTTTATGTGTTCCTTTCCAATGATTCTTTGGAATCTCTCCAGGTTTTAGGGAGAAGCCTTTTTGGACGAGAGCGATTAGCGTAATACGCAAGTTGTCTTAGGGTGTTGGAATAAGCAAACATCAACATCCTGAGATCACTTAAATGCGCTCCGTATCCACCTTATAGCAAACAAGATGCCAACCTTTTACAAGCTTAAAGTGCTTGGTTTATGCACTAAATCATGGGGTTATTTGCATAAAAGTTTGCGTTGGTACAAAATGTCGCACTTTTTGTAGGGTATCTCTGTTTAAACTTGGTACACTCTGTCCCATCGAAATCCATCTGGGGTAAATATGTCTACTCAATCCCATCTTAGTACAAACCAACAATATAGCGCCTTTTCCGTACTGGTCGTCGATGATGAATTAGGCATGCAAGCCATCTTGAAAAAGGCATTGGGTAAGCTTTTTTCACATGTCGATACAGCTGGTAGCATCGAAGAAGCAGAACAACTGCGTAATTCTCGACATTATGATCTGATCTTACTGGATATTAATCTGCCAGGGCGTTCTGGAATTGAGTGGGAAGAAGCGTTTGAAGATGATGACAAACGTGCCGATGTGATTTTTATGACGGGCTATGCGGATTTAGAAATTGCCATTCGAGCGCTACAGCTCGGTGCTTCCGACTTTATCCTCAAACCATTCAACCTTGAGCAGATGTTAAAAGCGGTCAGTCGCTGTATGGATCGCCGTTTGAACGAACGCATGCAGTACGCGATGACACGCGATTACCAACGTCACAATACCTCAGAGATCATCGGCGGCTCAGAAAAAACGCGTCTGCTTAAGCAACTTATTAACCAATTTGCACCATCACGCGCTTCTGTTTTGGTGGAAGGTGAGTCGGGTACGGGTAAAGAGCTAGTTGCACGAGGTATTCACCAGGCGAGTGGGAGAACGGGCCCGTTTGTGCCAATCAACTGCGGTGCGATTGCACCAGAGCTTTTAGAAAGTGAGTTGTTTGGTCATACATCGGGCGCGTTTACCGGTGCAAAAAAATCGCGTGAAGGTTTGTTCCGTGTTGCTAACGGTGGCACCTTATTTCTTGACGAAATCGGGGAGATGCCACTTGCAATGCAGGCATCATTATTACGTGTGTTAGAGCAGCGTACGATTCGCCCTGTCGGTTCAGAAAGAGAGATCAGTATTGATGTCCGTATCGTAGCGGCAACCAACCGAAACCTGCAAGAAGAGGTCAATCAAGGTAATTTCCGCAGTGACCTCTATTACCGTTTAAACGTTCTGAAAATTGAAGTGTGTCCGCTACGAGAGCGCAAAACCGACTTATTTGAGTTGGTGCCATTTTTCAGCAACATGCTGACGCGCGAGCTAGGTATGCCCGCGCCCAAATGGGCGCACGAGGACATGGAAGCCATGAGTGAGTACGATTGGCCGGGAAACATTCGTGAGCTGAAAAACTTGATTGAGCGTTGTATCTTGCTTGGCAAACCACCTGCACACTATTGGCGAGAGCTGAATGGCGGGCATTCACTGCCTAATGTATCGATTACTGTTTCTCACTCAGCTGAGTTACCAACCTTTAAAGAAGGCAAAGAATTTACTGGCGAAGGCTATCCAAACAGCTGGACGTTAAAAGAAGTCGAGAAAGCACATATTAAACAAGTCGTTAACTTGCACGAAGGCAACAAATCAGCCGCTGCTCGCGACTTGGGCGTAGCTCGCAAGACCTTAGAACGTAAATACAAAGAATGGGATTCTGAGGATGAGGAATATGCCGACTAACGGCCCACAGCACAAAGGATTGTCAAAATGGACGCACCGTTTTAAAACCATGGTGCGTTATCGTTTGTTATTCTTAACCTCTGCGCCGATTTTCCTCACGTTGTTAGCTCTGATCGGCATTACCATTTATTGGTCTATTCATTACACGTGGCAAAATGCGCTGCTTGATGTCTCGGAACGTCTTGGTGTTGCAAATAACAGTGTAACGTTGTTACAGCAAAAGCAAGCCAATTACGTGCGGGCGTTTGCCGATTCGTACGATTTCCGTATTCGCATTAATCAAGGAACGCCACAAGGTGACCTGCAAAAGTGGGTCACAGAGCAGAAGAAAAGATATGCTTTAGATTTTCTCTCTTTCCAACGCGTTAATTCCATGGAAAACAAATTCCGCTTTATGGATCTCACCAAGCGCGAATCGTTTTTTGATGTACTTAATAAAGAAGAACTCGAACGCCTCGATCCTGAACTCGCCAAACGAGCAGAAGTGCCTATTCTTGCTGATGGTGACAGGGAGGCGCGTGGGTTAGTCAGTCGAACCGTGATTCCGGTATACAGCCAAGCGAACGATTTGATCGGCTTTCTGGATGGTGGTTTGCTCCTTAACAATAGTACAGTGCTGGTGGATCAAATCCGCGATCTCATATACTTAAGTGATAATGACCGCCTTCGCCCTGTGGGTACGTTGACTGTGTTTCTCGATGATTTGCGTGTGAGCACCAACGTTCCTTTAGACAGCGATCACAGGCTAGGGCGCGCCATAGGAACTCGCGTGAGCGCAGAAGTGTATAACCAAGTACTTTCTAAGGGTGAACAGTGGGTTGATCGCGCTTATGTGTATGACGCTTGGTATATTACGGCGTATCAACCAATCAAAGACCAATACGACAATGTTATTGGTATGCTTTATACCGGTTACCTAATGTGGCCATTCGTTAAAGCCTACATGACCAACATTGCCGAAATCAGCTTGATTACGGTTATGTTATTGCTGGTTTCTGGCGTGATGGTATATCGCGGTTCTTATGATCTGTTTCGACCGATCGAACGCATTCACAAAGTGGTGAAGCAGGTCCAACAAGGTAAAGAAAAACGGATTGGCCCGTTAGGATTAGATGCCGATCATGAACTTGCGCAGTTAGCCAGACAGTTTGATGATATGTTAGACGCGCTAGAAGGGCGCAAAATTGAACTGAAAAACTCCGCAGCTCAACTTGAATGCAAAGTTCAAGAGCGTACGGCAAGCCTGAGAGAAAAAACCCAAGATCTTGAACTGCATATTCAATTGCTCAACCAAACCCGCGACAAACTCGTTGTTCATGAAAAACTGGCAGCACTGGGAGAACTCACCGCGGGGATTGCTCACGAAATTAATAACCCAACCGCCGTGATTCTTGGCAACGTAGAATTGATCCATTTTGAATTGGGTGACGATGCAAGTCGAGTACAAGAAGAAATTGATGCGATTCACGCGCAAATTGATCGTATCCGCAATATCACACGCAGTTTATTGCAATACAGTCGCCAAGGCGGTGTTCAAGATGAAATCACTTGGCAACATGTCAATCCTATCATTGATGAAAGCATCACCTTGGTTAAAACTGGCACCAAGAAACGCGACGTTGAGTTTGTGACTGACCTACAAGCGCATACGTCCGTTGAGATAAACCGTCACCACTTGCTACAAATCTTAGTTAATTTGCAAATGAACGCCATTCACGCAATGAGCGGTAAAGGAACTTTAACAGTAGTCAGTGAAGACTGGATTGAAGAGGGCGAAGTGAAAGGAGCCGCGATTCATGTTATCGATGAGGGCTGCGGTATTAAACCAGAAAACTTGAGTCGAATCTTCTCGCCATTTTACACAACGAAACGAGAAGGCACAGGGTTAGGGCTATCGGTCTCCCAAAGTATTCTCAGCCAAACGGGTGGTGAGTTAAAAGCAGAGTCTGAATGGGGAAAAGGCAGTAAATTCAGTATTTATTTACCTAAAAAAGCCGAACTGATCCTAGAGGTGACGAACATCGCTTAGTCACTTTTTTGAAGTATTAATGGAAAAAGAGCCACTGACGATAGTGGCTCTTTTTTGTATTTGATGAAGCATTTATGTTTACGCTTTTGCTTCTTAGAAACCTTACAATGATTTCACTTGGAGTGAATTAATAAAAACAACACTTGCAGTATGTAGCATGAACAAGTACCGTTGCCCGGTTTTTCTAAATACACCCCAATTGCTAAGGTAAAGGTTTTGATCTCCACAGCGAATATTACTCAACAATTCGGCGCTAAGCCGCTATTCGAAAACATTTCAGTTAAGTTCGGCGAAGGCAATCGCTACGGCTTAATTGGAGCTAACGGTTGTGGTAAATCAACCTTTATGAAGATCCTCAGCGGCGAGCTTGAGCAAACCAGCGGTAACGTAAGCTACGATCCAAACGAGCGCGTTGCAAAACTGAACCAGGACCAGTTCGCTTACGAAGAATTTACGGTAATCGATACCGTCATCATGGGCCATAAAGAGCTATGGGAAGTGAAGAAAGAGCGTGACCGCATCTACTCACTTGCTGAGATGAGCGAAGAAGACGGCATGAAAGTGGCTGACTTAGAAGTTCAGTTTGCTGAAATGGACGGCTACATGGCAGAAGCCAAAGCGGGCGAGCTTCTTCTTGCTGTAGGTATCCCAATGGAGCAACATTTCGGTCTAATGAGTGAAGTAGCACCAGGCTGGAAACTTCGTGTGCTTCTAGCGCAGGTTCTATTCGCAGACCCAGATGTGATGCTTCTTGACGAACCTACCAACAACTTGGACATGGACACAATCCGTTGGTTGGAAGACACGCTAAACGCGCGTAACTGCACAATGATCATCATTTCGCACGACCGTCACTTCCTAAACTCAGTATGTACACACATGGCTGACTTGGACTACGGTGAGCTACGCGTTTACCCAGGTAACTACGACGAGTACATGACGGCGGCTTCTCAAGCTCGCGAACGTCTACTAAACGACAACGCGAAGAAGAAAGCACAAATCGCTGAGCTACAAACGTTCGTTGCTCGTTTCTCTGCAAACGCATCGAAAGCAAAACAAGCGACATCTCGTGCTAAGCAAATCGACAAGATCAAACTGGATGAAGTTAAAGCGTCTAGCCGTCAAAACCCATTCATTCGTTTCGAACAGTCGAAAGAGCTGTTCCGTAACGCTCTGATTGTTGAAAACCTAAGCCAAGGATTCGAAGAGGACTTGTTCTCAGACTTCAATGCAATTTTTGAAGTGGGTGAGCGCGTTGCGATCATCGGTGAGAACGGTGTGGGTAAAACAACACTTCTAAACACGCTTGCTGGTGTGCTTGAACCGCGTGCGGGTGAGTACAAATGGTCTGAAAACTCAAACATCGGTTACTACGCGCAAGACCACGCGCATGACTTTGCAGAAGACATGAACCTAACGGATTGGATGGGTCAATGGCGTCAAGAAGGTGATGACGAGCAAGTCGTTCGTGGTTTCCTAGGTCGTATGCTGTTTGGCCAAGACGACATTAAGAAGTCAGTAAAAGTACTGTCTGGTGGTGAACAAGGTCGTATGCTGCTTGGCAAGCTGATGATGCACAAGCCAAACATGTTGCTAATGGACGAACCAACCAACCACATGGATATGGAATCGATCGAATCTTTGAACACTGCGCTTGAGCAATACAAAGGCACGTTGTTCTTCGTATCTCACGACCGTGTATTCGTAGACTCACTAGCAACGCGTATTATCGAAATCCGCGATGGTAAAATCACAGACTTTAAAGGCACTTACTCTGAGTTCCTAAAATCTCGTGGTGTTGACGCGTAATTACTCGCAAAGCGTTTAAAAAGCAAAAGCCTCGCTATTTAGCGAGGCTTTTTTGATATTTGGCCTTAATCCTTAAACTGACCGGTTATATACGCATAGAGCCCGACCACGCCAAAGGTAATAATCATAGAAAGCATGATACCGCTGGGCGTAAGCAGAAAATTCCACAATTGGTCATTATTCATAGTCCACATCCTCTGTGAATCCGCATTATTGGTTTTAGTTTACACTGAAAAGGTGTTATTGGTTGCCTTTTACATCAAATTCAACCTTGTCGGCTCCTGTAAACACTTGGAAGCGCAAACCTTTCGCACGCGCAATGGTTGTAATACCAAATTGCTTCGCTAGATCTAACCCCATTTGAGTAACGCCAGAGCGAGAAAGCAGAACAGGAATGCCCATTTGAGCCACTTTAATCACCATCTCTGATGTAAGGCGACCAGTTGTGTAGAAAATTTTATCTTCACCTGTTTCTTCTTTGAGCCACATCTCACCTGCAAGTGTATCCACTGCGTTGTGACGGCCGACATCTTCCACAAATGACAACACTTCATTACCTTTGCAAACCGCACAGCCGTGTACTGCGCCCGCTTTTTTGTAGGTGTCGTTGTAATGAGTTAACGCTTCCAGCGCAGAATAAATTTCTGACTGCTTAAGAGGAACTTGAGGCACTTGATAATTTTCAAGCTGCTTCATCACGTTGCCATACATAGTGCCTTGGCCACAACCTGAGGTGACGGTTTTCTTTTTCAGGGCGCCTTCTAAGTGTTCAGTGTTTTCTTTAGTAATCACCGCTGCGGAATGCGTTTCCCAGTCAATAATAACGGATTCAATCGCGGCTGGGTCGGACAGGAAGCTTTGGTTTTTTAAATAACCCAGTACTAGTGCTTCTGGACGCGAACCTAGCGTCATGAGCGTGACCACTTCTTTCCAGTTCAGCATGACCGTAAGAGGACGCTCGCACGCGATTTGCTTTGTCAGTTTTTCGCCGTACTCGTCGTACACATCGACTTCAATGGTTTGCAGGGGATTTTCACTGGTTTTAATAATGTTTGGTTTCAGCACAGTCGTGTCCTAGTGATTAAGAGCGTTAGGTTGCTACGCATTTTAGCTTGTTAAGTGGCTAGCAAATCTCATTCCAAAATAGCGGTTCCCACAGAAATTGCGAGGTTTTATGTCAACAATGCATTAAAACTGCGAGTTCGCAGTAATGACACATCAATACATTTGAGTTTCGTCTAGTTTGGTACTTATAGCCTGAGGGAGTATATAGACTAAGTTATATCAGCTTGGCGCGTTTATTGCTTCGAAGACAATAAAAATGGTCGAAAACGGGGGCAAAATGTCCTGTGTGTTTTCAGACCAAAAATAGAAAGACTGGGTGAGTTATGTCGGATAAGAAAGATTTCGAAAAAAATTACGAAAAGACTGAGGATACATGGCCAATCGGCGTAGAGCTTGTTGAGCATGAGATCAGTACAGGGATTTGGGTGACAACCCAATGGCAGTTGACAGGATTTGCGCTGAATCCGACGGAAGAGACTCCAGATGTTTGTCCGTTGCAATTACATAAAGATGAACGTACAGACTACCGCTTTAACTTAAGCTCTCTGCAACCTAAACTCTTTTTAGTGATGGATAACGTCGAGTCTGGTGAAAAACCAGCGATACAGTTACTGACGGCTTCACAATCTGTTGCGGCGCAATATATGGATGGTGATAACCTTGTACTATCTAACGATATGCCGTTAGCCGTTCAGTCTTGGATGGAAGCCTTTATCGGTCGCCACGGTGAGTTGTTAGAAGTAAGACGTAAGAAACGCAAAGGAGCGGGCAGAGCAAATGGCAACTAGTTTTTTAAGCCGTTGGTCGAAACGTAAGTTAGAAGAATCTTCCCAACATGATGAAGAGATCACGCCGATAGCAGAGACGGCGCAATCCGAAGATAGTATCACAGCGCTTTCAAACGCTGACGAAAGCTCAGATGCTTTGAACGTCAATGAGGATAGTCAGGCTCCAGACATTACCGCGAGTGTAGAGACTGAAAAAACCGAAGAAATGTCTGTGGCGCAACTGCTGGTTTCTGAAGCCTCAGAAAGCGTCAAGAAAGCTGCGCTGCGCAAAATGTTCTTGTCCGAAGAATTTAACGTGCGTGACGGCCTAGACGATTACGATGATGATTACAGTAACTTAAAGTCACTTTCTCAAGACGTCGCTGAGACGCTGCGTGATTGGGTTAAAGACAAAGTGGAAGACGAACCAGACGCTGAAACTGCGCAAGGGTCTGAGCTTAACGTTAACGATATCGCATCTGGGGTAGTTGAAGACGCAGAGTCAAACACCGACAAAAGTGGCCAAATTACTCAATATGAAAATGAACTGTATATAAATACAGTTCCTGGCGAAAGTGATACTTTTGCTGAAGAATCACAGCCTAACGAGGTGAGACAAAATATACCACACAAAGAATAGGTACATTTTGACTAAACACTCAATGAGCCGGCTGAGACAAAATGTCTCAACCGGTTTTTTTATCCCTACTATTTGTCAGTAAAATTGATAACCTATTGATTTTTAGTTGATATTTTATTGGCATGACACTTGCTATCTGTTGCTCAATACCAATCTGGTTGAAGTTAGTACGGACGCACTGCGTAGTATTCATCGCCTATAGATGGCGGAATAAGAATGCTCATTGATAAGTTAATCAGCAGAATCTCCGGCGCTAACTACACTAAGAGATGGAAAAGACTATCCATGTTCATAAATGGAATTGAGCAATGCTGAAACAATTATTAGAACAAGCAACTTCCAATAACGGTAAAGCGAGGCTGTACGCTTTCGAAAATACCGTAGAGTTGACCAATCTTATTCCACCAACCGTAAGCTATGAAAGCGGTGGTAATACTTTGATTGTGGGCCCAACAGCAATCATCGAAAGTGCGGTAGCGCAATTGTCGCAAATGAACAGCCTAACGCTGCTTTCTACCGATGGCGAAAAGGGCACAAATCCCGAGCTTTATTACGCCAATTCGGTTCAGGTTTCAGGGTTCTTAGGTACGTTTGAAGTTCTGATTGAAAATCATGGTTCGACCAACAATCTTGCCAAGGTCGCGATCAATAGCGATTGTTTCGATATCGTACTCGATCTTTGCCTTAACAGCTGCATGTCGGAAGAAGTCCCAGTACCGGGCTACTACCCAGTAGGTCGTGGCTATCCGAAACTGGCTGAAGCGTTGGAAGAGATTCCAACCTTAATGGGGACGTTCGATAAACCGAAATTCTTCCGTTTAGATACCGATTTATGTGCACACAGCTCTCGTGGCGTAAAAGGTTGCGAACGGTGTGTGGATGCTTGTCCGGCAGGGGCACTATCGAGTGAAGGCAGCGACAAAACGAGTCATCGCATCGAGATCAACCCATACCTATGTCAAGGCGTGGGTACTTGTGCTACAGCGTGTCCGACAGAAGCGATTCATTACGCACTGCCAAACCCTGAAGATACGCAAAAGTTTATTGAACGTACGCTCGCCAACTATGAGCAAGCGGGTGGTTTAGATCCTATCGTATTGATTTGCAGTTCTCGCCACGAGAGCTACAACGTGATGGCACTAAAAGCACTGCCAGATAATGTGATTCCAATTGTGGTGGAAGAACTGCCTTCGGTTGGTATTGATACTTGGTTCGCCGCGCTTGTGAATGGTGCTACTCAGGTGCTGTTTGCGGCTTCACGTTTTATGCCTCAAACCATTATTCGTGTGCTTAATAGCGAAGTAGGTATTGCTCAAGAGCTGCTCGGTCAGCTTGGTATCGCCAAAGAAACCATCGACATTCTGTATCTAGAGTCACTACGTGAAGGTGCTCCGACACTTTGTACCGAGTCTTTTGATTTGGCATTAGGAGACTTGCAAGGCAACAAACGTCAGCGTCTATTTACGGCGTTGGATGCGTTGTCCGCATCACGTATTCCAGTTGAGAACATTGTTGAACTTCCAGCGAACGCACCTTACGGCACAGTCTCTTGTGAAAGTAAAGGTTGTACGTTGTGTATGAGCTGTGTGGCGGTGTGTCCAACACGTGCACTGCATACGGACGGTCGATCTCCGTCGCTTAAATTCGTCGAGCAAGACTGCATTCAATGTGGGCTGTGCGAGAAAGCGTGTCCAGAGAAAGTGCTGACGCTTACTCCTCGTATGAACTGGGTGAAAGAAGAACGCCAGAAAGCGGTTGTGATTCATGAAGAAAAGGCAGCCGAGTGCATTCGTTGTCACAAGCCCTTTGCTCCGCAATCGATGATCGACATGCTACAAAACAAGTTACGCGGTCACTCTCATTTCTCTGATGAAGCGGCGATCAATCGTATCGCGATGTGTGAAGACTGCCGTGTGATCGACATGTTTGAGTCGATGGCAGAAGACCCAATGAAACAATTAAAATACTAGGAGCTCGCAGTGGACACACAACAAGAACAAACACTGAGAACAGACATTTATCTCGTTCTATCTGCACTTTTTCGTAGTGCGCCTAGTGATGAAATGCTGGCGTTCCTGAAATCGCTAGAAATTGAACCGTCTGAGAGCGCGATGCAAAAAGCTTGGCTCGCACTGCAACAAGCCGCGAACGAAGCGCAGCGAGAAGCGTTAGAAGAAGAATATCAAGATCTGTTTATTGGCATTGGACGTGGTGAAGTTGTGCCATTCGGATCTTGGCATCGCACTGGCTCGATGATGGAAAAACCGTTAGCGGAAATTCGTCGCGATTTGGATCTTTTAGGCATCGAACGAGAAGAGAACGTGAAAGAGCCTGAAGACCATATTTCTGCACTGTGCGAAGTGATGGCAATGCTGACAGGTGAAGAGGAAGAACTTCAACAAGCGGTGTTTAACAAACACATCGCCCCTTGGTTCCAATCTTTTACGCGCCAACTAGAGAGCGCAGAAAGCGTGAACTTCTACAAGCCAGCTGCACAGCTTTGCGACGCGTTTTTAACGTTAGAGCAAGTGCGCTTTAGCGTGAACACCAAAAGCAGTAAGAACAAATTAAAAATTGATGTGAAAAACGTCACTGATTACGAGTAATCGAGCAGTACTTGGTCATATCGATAGAGAGGCATGAGTCTCCAAAGATCTACCGTAAGGTAAGGAAGCAATGATGAAAGATAATAAAGAAATAAACACGAGCCGTAGGGATCTCCTAAAAGGCTTCACAACCGCTGCCGTTGCCGGTGCTGTTGTTGCGGGAACCACGAAAGTGGCCGTTGCTTCAGAAACGGTTGAGCCTTCTGAAAAAGACGTGAAGAAGAAAGGGTATCGTGAAACACAACACATTCGCGATTACTACGACACACTTTAGGAGATAACGGATGAAACTTGTCAAACGCTCCGACAGTGTGAGCAAAGAAACGAACCAGCTTGGCGTATCTCGTCGTGCATTCATGAAAAACACTTCGCTTGCCGCTGGTGGTGCAGTGGTTGGTGCTAGTCTATTCGCACCGGGAATGATGAAAAAAGCGCAAGCAAAATCAGTCGATCCAGAAGCGAAAACAGAAGTAAAACGTACTATCTGTTCTCACTGTTCAGTGGGTTGTGGTATTTACGCAGAAGTTCAAAATGGTGTTTGGACGGGTCAAGAGCCTGCATTCGACCACCCATTTAACGCCGGTGGTCACTGTGCAAAAGGCGCAGCACTGCGTGAACATGGCCACGGTGAGCGCCGTCTTAAATACCCAATGAAGCTTGAAAACGGTAAGTGGAAAAAGCTTTCTTGGGATCAAGCGATCGAAGAAATCGGTAACAAGGTGATGGACATCCGCAAAGAGTCTGGGCCTGATTCGGTTTACTTCTTGGGAAGCGCAAAGCACAGCAACGAACAAGCGTACTTGTTCCGCAAAATGGCATCACTTTGGGGTACGAACAACGTTGACCACCAAGCGCGTATTTGTCACTCAACAACCGTGGCGGGTGTAGCGAACACTTGGGGGTACGGTGCGATGACCAACTCTTTCAATGACATGCACAACTGTAAGTCGATGCTATTCATTGGTTCAAATCCAGCTGAAGCACACCCAGTAGCGATGCAGCACATTCTGATCGCGAAAGAGAAGAACAACTGTAAGATCGTCGTAGCGGATCCTCGTCGTACACGTACGGCAGCAAAATCGGATCACTATGTATCACTTCGTCCTGGTTCTGACGTAGCATTCATTTGGGGTGTGTTGTGGCACATCTTCGAAAACCAATGGGAAGATAAAGAGTTCATCCGTCAACGTGTATTCGGTATGGATGAGATCCGTGCTGAAGTGGCGAAATGGACGCCAGCAGAAGTTGAGCGCGTAACAGGCGTAAGAGAAGAAGACGTTTACCAAACAGCAAAACTGCTTTCTGAAAATCGCCCAGGCTGTATTGTTTGGTGTATGGGTGGTACTCAGCATACTACTGGTAACAACAACACACGTGCTTACTGTGTGCTTGAGCTAGCGCTTGGTAACATTGGTAAATCAGGCGGCGGCGCAAACATCTTCCGTGGTCACGATAACGTACAAGGCGCAACCGACCTTGGCGTACTTTCTGACACGCTACCGGGCTACTACGGCCTTTCTGAAGGCGCTTGGCGTCATTGGTCAAAAGTGTGGGAAATCGATTACGAATGGATCAAAGGTCGTTTCGATGACAACGCTTACAGCGGTCAGAAACCAATGCACAGTGCAGGTATTCCTGTATCTCGTTGGGTTGATGGTGTACTGGAAAACAAAGACAACATTCGTCAGCGCGAAAACATCCGTGCAATGTTCTACTGGGGACACGCAGTGAACTCTCAAACACGTGGTGTTGAGATGAAAAAAGCGATGCAGAAGTTGGACATGATGGTGATTGTGGACCCTTACCCAACGGTTGCTGCGGTAATGAACGACCGTACCGACGGCGTTTACCTGCTTCCTGCAACAACACAGTTTGAAACACACGGCAGCGTTACCGCATCTAACCGTTCCCTACAATGGCGTGATCAGGTGATTGAACCTTTGTTTGAATCAAAACCAGACCACGAAATCATGTACCTGCTTTCGAAGAAACTGGACTATTCCGATCTTCTGTTCAAAAACATCCGTGTTGAAAACAACCAGCCGGTGATTGAAGACATAACGCGTGAATTCAACAAAGGCATGTGGACGATTGGTTACACAGGCCAAAGCCCAGAGCGTTTGAAAGCGCACCAACAAAACTGGCATACGTTCCACAAAACCACATTGGAAGCGGAAGGTGGTCCTGTCAACGGTGAAACATATGGTCTACCTTGGCCATGCTGGGGCACACCAGAAATGAAACACCCAGGTACACACATTCTGTACGATACGTCTAAGACGGTTGCAGAAGGTGGCGGTAACTTCCGTACGCGCTTTGGTGTGGAATTTGAAGGCAAGAGCCTTCTTGCAGAAGACAGTTATTCGAAAGGCTGTGAAATCAAAGACGGTTACCCAGAGTTCACTGACAAGTTGTTGAAACAACTTGGTTGGTGGGACGACTTAACTGCTGAAGAGAAAGTGGCAGCAGAGGGTAAAAACTGGAAGACTGACCTTTCTGGCGGTATTCAGCGTGTCGCGATCAAGCACGGTTGTATTCCATTTGGTAACGCGAAAGCGCGTGCGATTGTTTGGACGTTCCCAGACCGTGTGCCACTGCATCGTGAACCACTTTACACACCACGTCGTGACCTTGTAACGGATTACCCAACTTGGGAAGACAAAGATGCAATCTTCCGTGTTCCTACGTTGTATAAATCCATTCAAGAGCAAGACAAATCGGGCGAGTACCCAATCGTTCTGACTTCTGGCCGTCTGGTTGAATACGAAGGTGGTGGTGAAGAGACGCGTTCAAACCCTTGGCTTGCCGAGCTTCAACAAGAAATGTTTGTTGAAGTGAACCCGAAAGACGCGAACGATCTTGGCTTTAGAGATGGTGATGATGTTTGGGTTGAAGGTGCAGAGAAAGGACGAATCAAGGTGAAAGCGATGGTAACACGTCGTGTGAAACCTGGTTTGGCGTTCATTCCGTTCCACTTTGGCGGTAAGTTCGAAGGTGAAGACCTACGCCCTAAATACCCAGAAGGTACACAACCTTACGTTGTTGGCGAATCGGCTAACACGGCAACCACTTACGGTTACGACCCGGTTACCTTGATGCAGGAAACCAAAGTAACCCTATGTAACATTCGTAAAGCGTAAGGAGTCTGACAATGGCACGAATGAAATTTCTATGTGACACCAAACGCTGTATCGAGTGTAACGGCTGTGTTACTGCATGTAAGAACGAAAACGACGATGCGCTTGAATGGGGCATTCAACGTCGCCGCGTGGTAACACTAAACGACGGTGAAGCTGGTGAAAACTCTATCTCTGTTGCTTGTATGCACTGTACCGATGCACCTTGTATGGCAGTTTGTCCAGCAGACTGTTTCGCACATACCGAAGACGGCATCGTTCTTCACAATAAAGATCTGTGTATCGGTTGTGGTTACTGTTTGTTTGCTTGTCCGTTTGGCGCACCTCAATTTCCTAAACAAGAAGCGTTTGGTGAACGTGGCAAAATGGATAAATGTACTTTCTGCGCGGGCGGCCCAGAAACAGAGCCTGGCTCTGAGGAAGAACGTCAAAAATACGGTGCGAACCGTATCGCAGAAGGCAAGTTACCGATGTGTGCATCGCTTTGTTCAACTAAAGCGCTGCTTGCGGGTGACGCAGAGAAAGTATCTGACATTTTCCGTCAACGTGTGGTAGAACGCGGCGCGAAAAACGCAGGTTGGACAGACGGAAACGATCTTTCTTACGATGCGACGAAAAGCTAAGTAAGGAGAGGCACATGTTAAACACGCTTAAACGTGCATCTTTAGCAATGCTGTCAATGATGACAGCATTGCTGCTGACTTTCGCAATGCCTGCTTCAGCAGAGGAACAATCTTCTAAAGTTATTCAACAGGAGATCACGCAACTCGCCGGGGCAGACTATTGGCGCGAAGTCAGAGAGGGGCAAGAAGGCTACACCACGTCTCAATCGCCAGAACATGGCGTATTGATCAGTAAACCTGGTGAGACTTGGTACATTCTAAAAGAGAAATGGATGTCTCCAGCGGGTGCTGTCGCGATTTTCGGCAGTATTGCAATGGTAATCATGGCTTACGTATTCGTTGGTCCTTTGATGCTTGGCAAGCCGCGTACTGGTAAAAAAATGAAGCGTTGGTCTCGTTTAGACCGCGCGCTTCACTGGAGTATGGCGTTTACATTCTTAACGCTGGCATTCAGTGGTTTGATGCTGGTTTACGGTAAGCACTTCTTAAAACCGTACGTTCCTACTGAGTTCTGGGGCTTTATCGTCATGTTGGCGAAGCAGTACCACAATTACATGGGACCATTGTTCTTCATTTTACTGATGCTCGTGCTCTTTAAATGGTGGCGCAAGTCGATTCCAAACATGACAGATGTTCGTTGGTTTATGAAAATGGGCGGCATGGTTGGTAAATACAAAGGCACACATCCGTCAGCTGGTTTCTCAAACGGTGGTGAGAAGGCAATCTATTGGTTGTTAATCTTCTTTGGTGCTATCGCGGCAGTGAGTGGCTTAGTTCTGGACTTTCCTATCTTTGGCCAAACTCGCCGTGACATGGAGCTTTCTAACTTAGTTCATGCGATTTCGGCGCTGATTCTAATCTGTGGCTTTATCTTCCACATCTATATTGGTCTATTCGGTATGGAAGGTGCGCTAGAAGGCATGGTGACAGGTGAAGTTGATGAAACATGGGCGAAAGAGCATCACGATCTTTGGTATGAGGAAGTGAAGTCCAAAGAAGCGATGGGTGAAACAGATACGGCACAAACGGAAGTAAAAGGAGCGAAAGCGAATGAACAAACCTCATAACGGGATTTGGGTTGCGTACATCCTGAGCTGTCTGACCCCGTTTACGTTTCTGATCTCAGGCGTTATCGCAATTATCTATGCGGGTTACCGATTAGATAAGGGAGAAGACAGCGACGTAGTGATTTCTCATTACTACGGTTTAATTCGCACCTTCTTTCTCTACCTGACGTTTTTTGTTGTGTTGATCGTCACCGTCGCGACTTCTAACGGTGTACTCGTTGGCGTGAGTGATTATTGGTTGCATAGTACTTTGCTTGAAACCATCGCTTACTTTATTCCTTGGGTAGGGATGGTGTTTGCTGCATTAGCCATCTTGGTGTGGTTTATGCGAATGTTTCAAGGGATGCAGCAACTGCGGAATAACCAACCACACAGACCATCGACAGGTCCAAACCTTTAATCAGTATTCTTTAAGCAAAACCGCCGTAATAGGCGGTTTTTTTGTTGCTGTTTTGTCTCAAATATGAAGCGTTGAGTCGCAGTGGTGATACTTGATGCAACTTATTGAGTGAATTTACGTAACTGGGCAGAAAATCATAGTTAAGTAAGAAACATGTAAAAAAATCGCGTCACGATGAGACATTAGTCTCACTCACGCTATTGTTCATTTACTCAGGATTCATCGTCCCGTTAAAGTACGCTGCGCTCAGAAATTCAAAGAGTTGCATACGTGAAAATTGCCATCAATACATTCAGTCTACGCATACAGAGGAATCTCTATCGGAGGATGTTTGATTAAGGCATCTTGCTCTCACAAATAAAAAGAGCGAAACGAGCATTAAATGATGCGGCAAGGTAAGAAAAGGACAAACACGTTACGGCTATGATCCCTCAATTCGTCATTCCTATCACGAATCGCTTTGGCGAAAGTTATCACTTCTCTGGTCAGTTACTTACTAGCGGCGAACCTAAAACATTCGTGACCAAACAAGAGGCAATAGAGTTTCTTGAGAGCTTTGGTGAGCTTGACCTTCGCTATGTCGAGGATTTGTTCTATGCGATTGGTCAATTCAAGCCAAACATACCTGACGGTGAGCTTACTTCCCAACACTATAATTCAACGTTTGCCAATGCTTTGGTGAACGGTGACTTGCATGTCGCTCGAATTGTACCTACCGGCGAAAACTACGCACTCTCGTCGGCGGTTACGCCTCCACCGACTCAAAATACCGTCAATGCAAAACCATCGAAGGGAAAGGGGAAGTCGAATAAAAAGAGTGGCAGAAGTGCCGCATCCGCCAAGCCTCAGCAACAAAGCAGCGAAAAACATGAGAAAGCCGGTGATCCTGTATCACTTGTGACGGGTGAAGAAATTCTCGAACTCTATGATATCGAGCTACAACAAAGTACTACTTGGCAGCGTACTTACCGCTCTTCGCAGTCGGATGTAAATCATGGAATGGGCTTTGGTTGGCGACATGCATTTCAGTTTGAATTACGCGAAAAGACGAACGAGAAAGACAATGTTATCGCTTGGGAGTTTGTTGACGATAAGGCCGATATCACAGAATTTGAGCCAGTAGATATTGGAGCAACAAGTTATCAAATATACGCTGGTGCGAGCTGTTATTTCCTGAGCTCAACAACTCGGATTGTAACGCTCGCTAATGGGCATCAATATCGGTTTGAGCAAAAAGATGATCGCTGGCTTGTTAAACAAGTTAGAAATGGCACGTTTTCAACGTTTCAATTGCAGTATTCTCGAAACCATCGATTGATCGAGATCGCATATAACAAGCGTCCGGTTCTTGAATGTCAATATGATAAGCAAGGACGCCTTGTAGAACTGCTTAATGCAAAGTCCCAAAAAGTTCTGACAACTTATACCTATGATGAGCACGATGATTTGGTCAGTGCAACTAATCATTTAGGCTTAAAGGAACAGTATCAATACCGCGGCCATTTAATTGTTAAGCGTGTACGACCAACTGGCTTTACTCATTATTTTGAATGGGATGGCGAAGGTGCTAACGCGAAATGCATCAGGAACGTTGGGGACGCAGGAATTTATGACTATCGCTTCCATTATCAGGGAAATCACTCTTCTTATTCTGACTCGTTAGATCATCAATGGTCTTTCTTGCATGACGAGCAGGGTAACTTACTCGAGAAAATAAGCCCCACAGGTAAAACTTGGCGATGGCAATATGATGAATTAGGAAGAAAAGCACAAGCTATCTATCCTGATCAGTCAACGGTCAATTATCAATATAATCAGCATGGTCAATTGGTTTCTAAGTTTCATTCCTCTGGCAAAGAAATTCAATATGGCTATGACGGCTTAGGTAAGTTAGTTAAAACGGTTTCGCCAGATGGGGATATCGAGAAGGCTTACTACAATAGCCTCGGTCAAAGAGTTTGGGATACCGACCAGTTTGGCTGTGTCACGGAATATGATTACGATAAACACGGGCAAGTCGTCAAAAAAGAGTCTGAAGATGGTAAGAAAAGTCAATGGTGGTGGGATGAACAACAAAGACTTATCGCGAATGAAATAGACGGTACATTACTTCGTTACAGCTACAATGAAGAAGATTTAGTGAATGGCGTTGCTTATCCCGATGGGTGTATTGCTCAACTCGCTTATGATCAATTTGGCAGGCGTACATCAGTTCGTTATTTTAACGACGAAGACAAAGTCGGTTATAGCGAAGAATATTCTTACGATGAGCACAGTCGTGTTGCTCAGATTCGGACGCCAGCAGGCATTACCTCGTATCAATGGGGAGCACTCGCGCAACAAGAAGCAGTCATCTTTCCCGATGGCAGCCATATTTCTTACGAATACGATCAACAACGTAACCTGACTAAATTAGTTCGGAGTGACGGCTTAGAGTTCGAATTCCTGTATGACGATGAAGGCCAGCTATCAGGAACTATTGGGTTTGATAATCTACAAAGCCAATTTGATTATGATCATATGGGGCGGCTCCATCGTAAGCAAGTCGCCGATAGAACGGTGCTGTATCGCTATGACGCTGCGGGTTATCTCATGCACGTCAAAGCAGGAAATGGTAGCAGTATTGTAGAGAACCACTTCAATTATACTCTTGGTGGGCGACTTACTTTCGCATCCAATCGCCATCAAACATTGCAATACCAATACTCTTCATTTGGGCATTTAACAAAGCGCATTCAAGGCCAGTTTGAGATAGCGCAGGAGTTTAACAGAGTTGGCCAACGCGTATCTCAGGTACTGCCAGATAATACGGAACTGAACTTCTCTTACGATCGATATGGGCGTTTTTCAGCGATTCGGTTTGGAAACCTAGATTTACCTCAAATCAAATTTCATTACGATGAAATGGGACGAGTTTCCCAAATTGAAACGGCATATTTTAATGAGCGCATCATTTATGATGGTGTTGGTCGTTTGGTTGAACAGCATTGGCCAGATAGAGAGAAAAAGTACGTTTACAACGCACAAAACCGTATTTCATCAATCATTGATAATACGGCAGGAGCAACGCACTATCAGTACGATACCTTAGGGCAACTTAAACGAGTCAATGCTTCCGGAGATGTGACTAAATTTGAATACGATAGTTTTGGCAATCCTACTTTGCCAACTTCAGAGGTATTCGCTGATCGTATTGAAGTACACGATGATGTACGGTTCAAATATGACGCGCAAGGAAACCAGACAAAACGTGAGGGGCAAGGACACGTTCAGACTCGCGTATTTGATGCGTTAAATCAGCTCATTGAAGTTCACACCGACGATGGTATCAGTCAATATGAATATGATGCATTAGGGCGCAGAACGAAAAAAATTACACAAAAAGGCGTTACGGAGTTCCTGTGGGAAGGTGAACGTTTAATTGGTGAACGCTCTTCAGGTGCTTTCCGTTGGTACCTATATCAACCCGAAACTTACACGCCAGTGGCACTGCTAGAAAATGACGTTATTTATTGGTACCAGTGCGATCAAGTTGGTAAACCAGAGCGACTGATCGATTGCGAAGGGAATGTTGTATGGAGTGCCAGCTACGATGCTAACGGCTTTGCTCATGTACATATTGAAAATGTAGCAAACCCACTGCGTTTTCAAGGACAGTACTTCGATCAAGAAACCAACTTACATTACAACCTCGCTCGGTATTACGATCCTAAACTAGGACGTTTTATCCAACAAGATCCGATATCTATTGCTGGTGGTATTAATCATTACCAATATGCAGTCAACCCTATCCAGTGGATTGATCCAACAGGTTTCCTTTGTGAAGAAGGGCTAAAACGCTTGGGTCAAATGTTGGCAGAGTATCAGGCGCAAAGCGATGTTCCCCAAGAGGTTTGCGATCAGATTTTAGAAGCAGCAAAAGAGTCATCCGTCGGAGAAGATGGCGTTCGATCGCAAGTCAAAATCCGAAAACCCAAAGGTAAAAATCATATTCGATATGAATACGATTTAGACCATATTGATTGCGAGAGAAACGAGATTACTTTTTATCGTCATATCAATCATTCAGATGGCACCAGACACGAAGTGCAGTATGTTGTTGGGATTGAGGAGTTTGTAAATGCGCATGTTTTTGACTCAGAGAAAGTTGGTGGAGAGGAAGGTTGCACGATCTTCACTGAAGATCTTGTGCTGAATAAAGCAGAGTATAAAGAAAACTCAGAACTCAATATGAGTGATTATGAGCTAACAGAAAGAAACAAAGCAAAAATTGATGAATGCTTGAAAGAGCGTCAAGAGGCAATGGACGCTCGATCTGGCGAAGAGGGATATAACGCTCAAATTGGTAATATTAACCAACAGTCTGCAAAAATAGGTGAGTTGGCCGCGGATGACTTTGTCCGGAGTAAACGTCCTAATGCTAAGCTGCTTCATCCCAAAGATATTGGAACCTCAATTTCGAAGCCGGGCGACTTTGATATGGTTTACAAGGTGGAAGAGCCACCACCAGGCGAAATTATAATTGTTGAGGCTAAAGGTGGCAGCAGTTCGCTCGGTAGCCGTAAAATTGGCAATGAAGCATATCAACAAGGGACAAGCAAATATGCGGCGGAAATCGTTAAATTAATGTCTGAACAAAAAGCTGGTACAACAGAAAGAGCTGCTGCAGACGAAATTACATCAGCAGTGCAAGATGATATTCCAGTCAGGTATTTACATACCCAAGCAGAAATTGATGCTTCAGATGGCGTATCTAAAGTGAATGTAAAAGAGTTTGATATTAGCCTCGAAGAATTAGGTTAAGGGAAGTAAAGTTAGTATGAAAAAGATAAATAGAAAAGCAGCCTACGAGTTGAATACTGAGGAACTTAATTACTATACAAAACAAATAGAAAAAAACTTAGAGAAAAGAAAACATCGTATCACAATAAAGCGAGAAAACTTGATATATCTAACAGACGGGGTTTGGGAGCAAGTTAGGTTATATACTTTATTTCCAGTGTCTGAACTAAATGACCGAATAGGAACGCTGCGTCTATTTGAAGCCTCGATAATGCAAGCTAGCTATCATCGACTGGCTCAAAAACCTGAAAGCTCTTTGACGGTTAAGGTACCTGATCATCCTGAAATAACTTGGAAAGGCGAAGGTATTTTAAAAACAGGTTTCATTTGCCCCTCAATGTGGCTAGATGCGTATTTTACCTCTGTCATCGTTCGTGATAAACCTAGCATGGACGTATTGGCAAACTTTCCTATTTCTTTGATGAGACAGAGCTCTACCAAAGCGGGTGAGCTGTCTTATATGCTAGTAGACGTCATTCAGTCGTTCCACAATCGCACATCAGATTATCCTGATAAGCTGGTTTCAGCAATGGACGCGGCGGTAGCTCAAGGAGATAACTGGGCGTTGGAAATTGCGATGGGGATCCTAGAAACCTTCGCAGCGCTCACTACTAATATTGGTTATGATTTTGAGGAAGCGCTCGTTAAAAACCTACAGTTCCAAGAGAAATATCATCTTAGAGAATTAGGACCAGATAGGATAGGCATCAGAACTTTTATCAACTTCCCTCTGCTTGGCATGGCTTGCATGTGGTACGACAAAGGCAACCGTCTATCTGTTGAAACTGGTTGGCTTCCTCCCTATCTTGTCGAAGGACGTTGGTTAGAAGATGTAAAAGCAGGGAAGATCACTCGATAAACCCCTTTAGTTAGCAATTCAGTATATAAGCCACCTCTCATGAGGTGGCTTTTACGTTTTGTTGAGCTATATGGTGCGCATTATGTTGGTGCACTAAAACCATATTGGTGCACTTATTAGCGTGTTAAGCACCATTTCAAGAATGCGTAGTTTTATTAAAGTTCATACAAAACAATAAATTAAAGTGTAAGTGTTAGAAATGTAAATTGTGGAATGAGAATTGCTCTGTTAGACGCTCTATAAATTAAGTTCACCAAATTGGTGATGAGCCTAACTTTGATGCACAGGATAAGTGCGCTACAGATCAACGGAGACAATCATAATGAGTGTAACTGCCAATCAGGTACACGGCGCTGTACAAACTCTCACGCAAAGTTCCGACACACTTTTCTTACTACTTGGCGCAATCATGGTTTTTTTGATGCATGCTGGTTTTGCTTTTCTTGAAGTAGGAACCGTGCGCCAAAAGAACCAAGTTAATGCTTTAGTTAAAATCTTGGCCGATTTCGGTATTTCCGCCATTGCGTATTTTTTCATTGGATACTGGGTCGCTTATGGCGGCACCTTCTTTGCCGATGCAGAGACGTTATCTCAAGGCAATGGTTACGAGTTGGTGAAGTTCTTTTTCTTGCTGACTTTCGCTGCAGCGATTCCTGCTATTGTTTCTGGTGGTATTGCAGAACGAGCTCGTTTTTATCCGATTCTAATCGCAACATTTTTCACTGTCGGCATCGTATACCCGTTATTTGAGGGAATGATCTGGAACGGAAACTTTGGTGTTCAAGCTTGGTTTGAAAATACCTTTGGTTATGGCTTCCACGATTTTGCAGGTTCAGTCGTTGTGCATGGTGTTGGCGGCTGGATAGCGCTTGTTGCCGTCGTGTTTTTGGGCATGAGAAAAGGCAGAGTTCGAGCAGGAAAGCACACCAACTTTGCACCTTCGAATATTCCATTTTTGGCCTTGGGAGCTTGGATCTTATGTGTGGGGTGGTTTGGCTTCAACGTCATGTCAGCTCAAACTGTGTCAGGCATAAGTGGCTTGGTGGCTATGAACTCATTGATGGCAATGGTCGGAGGCATTGTCGCGTCATTGTTGGCTGGTAAGAATGACCCTGGCTTTATTCATAACGGCCCACTGGCTGGCTTGGTTGCTGTATGTGCGGGCTCAGACTTAATGCATCCTATCGGTGCTTTAGTGACAGGTGCGATTGCTGGCGTGCTATTTGTTTATCTTTTTACCCACCTACAAAACAAAACCAAGATTGATGATGTGCTGGGTGTCTGGCCTTTACACGGTGTATGTGGCGCTTGGGGTGGTATTGCCGCTGGGATTTTTGGTCAAAGCGCATTGGGTGGGCTAGGTGGCGTGAGCATTATCGTTCAGCTTCTAGGAACGCTTTTGGGCCTTTCCATCGCAGCGCTTGGTGCACTTGTAGTCTACGGTGCGATTAATACCAGTATGGGACTGAGGCTTTCAGAAGAAGACGAATTCAATGGCGCTGACCTAGCCATTCATAAAATATCTTCGACCAACGAGGATTGAGGCCAATATGGGAGCGGCATAAAGCCGCTCTTTTAGCAATTGTCTTTCTTGGCTTGGCCCGGAGGACAGAAATTACCATTACCTCGATGGTCATCATCATTGGTGCTGACTCTTACCTTTACATCATCGACTTCGCCTTCAACATTGGTAAGTTGACAGCCTGCCAAAGTCAGAAGCAATGTAAACGTTAGAGATACTTGTCTCATTGCTGTTCCTCTTAAATTGTAATTCTAATAGTGACCATTACGACTATGGTCTAATCCATATTACTACTGTTGCTATTCTTTCAGTGTTAAGCTAATGAAAAAACAGCAAGGATGAGTTATGAATTTCCCTTATAGAAATATTGTAGTACTTACTGGTGCAGGTATCTCGGCCGAATCTGGTATTCAAACATTTCGTGCGCAAGATGGCCTATGGGAGAATCACCGTATCGAAGATGTAGCAACGCCTGAAGGGTTTGCTCGCGATCCGGACCTTGTTCAAGACTTTTACAACCAACGCCGCAAGAAACTTCAAGATAATGCGATAAAGCCTAATGCAGCGCATGAAGCATTAGGTCGTTTAGAGGCTGAGTTAGAAGGTAAAGTGACGGTCATCACTCAAAATATAGACAACCTTCACGAAAGAGGCGGCAGTCAGAATGTGATTCACATGCATGGTGAGTTGCTCAAGGCGCGCTGTAGTGAATCTAACCAAGTAGTAGAGCACAATGAGGACATTAAGACAGGCGAACTTTGTCACTGTTGTCAGATCCCTTCACAAATGCGACCACATATTGTTTGGTTTGGTGAAATGCCACTGCGAATGGGTGATATCTACGCGTCATTAGAAGAAGCAGATTTGTTTATTTCTATTGGGACTTCTGGCGTTGTGTATCCCGCAGCAGGTTTTGTTCATGATGCAAAAATGCACGGCGCACATACCATTGAAATTAACCTAGAACCTAGTGCGGTAGAAAGTGAATTTGAGGAAAAACGCTACGGAAAAGCAAGCGTTGAGGTTCCAAAATTAGTTGACGAGATACTGGCTCTAGAAGGAAAAGAAAGAGCGTAATAACTTCAACAGGAAGAGTGTTTGTCTTGTCATTAAGAACAAAAAAGCGGCTCATGAGCCGCTTTTTCATATCTTTAAAACTAACGAATTAGTTGTTCACTTTTAGCTTTTGGAAGTACTCATCGTACATTACGCTCGCTTCGCCAACTTCATCTTGCCAAGTACCGCTGTCCATCACTTCTTGTGGTGGGAAGATGCTTGGATCATTAGCAAATTCTTTCGGTAGCAGATCGTGTGCCGTTTTAACTGGCGTAGGATAACCAATCTCTAGTGCAATCTTAGCTGCGTTCTCAGGACGTAGTAGGAAATCGATCATCTTATGAGCTGCGTCAACGTTCTTCGCACCAGCTGGAATTGCTAGGCTGTCCATCCAGAAGATAGTGCCTTTTTCTGGCCAGATGATGTCGATGTTCGCACCTTCTTGACGAGCCATGTATGCAGAACCGTTCCAAAGCATGCCTAGTGAAACTTCACCCGCAAGGTAAGGGTTTGCAGGAAAGTCTGAGTTAAATACTAATACGTTTGGCATTAGCTTTTTCAGTTCTTCGTAAGCGGCTTTGATTTCTTCTGGGTTAGTCGTGTTTGGTGAGTAACCAAGCTTAGTCAATGCAATGTGGAATACTTCGCGAGAATCATCCATCAGCATTAGTTGACCTTCCCACTTACTATCCCAAAAATCATCCCACTTAGTAACCGATGATTTGTCTAGCATGTCAGCATTGATACCAATACCGGTCGCACCCCAAATGTATGGGATAGAGTAGTTGTTGTTCGGATCGAACGGTTTGTTTAGGAAGTTAGTATCAAGATCGGCAAAATGAGATAATTTCTCTTTGTCGATCTGTTGTAGCATGCCTTCTTTACGCATTTTAGAGACGAAATAGGTAGACGGTACTACCAAGTCGTAACCAGAACCTTGAGTTTTTAGTTTTGCGTACATACTCTCGTTAGATTCGTATGTAGAGTAAATAACTTTGATTCCGGTTTCTTTTGTAAAGTCTTCAAGAACTTCGTTTGGAATGTATTCCGACCAGTTGTAGAAATACAGTTCTTGATCAGCAGCCATTGCAGGGGTAGCGATGAGCGTCGCTGCACATAGAGCGCTTGCGTAGAATTTACTTTTCATTTGTTTTCCGTTTTGTTTCGCGATTGGACAAGTCAATACTAGCTGGAGTTATCGAGTTGAGCCAAATCGCAGTAAGCACAAATATGTTCATTTAGCTTGAATATCGTTGTCTCCTTGTTATGAGACGATAAATCTATGATACCAAGACAAATAAACCTAGCAACGCGCGATTATATCAGCCTAAGACAAAAATAGGCAGCGTATTGCTGCCTATTTTCCTATGGTTGATGACTTGTTACACAAGCTAGATTATTGTCCCGCTTTCAGCTTGAGGAAATAATCTTCGTACTTAACGGTTAGATCACCAACCGCATCTTGCCATTCAACACGGTCAAGGTCTTCTTGAGAAGGGAACAGTGGGGCAACGTCTTTAAACTTAGCATTCGATTCTTCCACCGCCGTTAGGTAGCCAGTATCACGAGAGATTTGCTCTGCGATTTCTGGGCGCAGTAGGAAGTCAATCATCTTGTGAGCGGCTTCTACGTTCTTCGCACCGGAAGAGATAGCGAAGTTATCAACCCAGCCGATACCGCCTTCTTTAGGAAAAACGAGTTTAAGGTTCAGGCCTTCACTTTGTGCCGCTGCGGCGCTACCGTTCCAAAGCATACCAACGCCCACTTCACCAGACATGTAAGGTGCGCCAGGGTTGTCAGAGTTGAAAACTAAAACGTTAGGCATCAACTTTTGTAGCTCAGCGTACGCTTCATCGATTTGCTTAGGGTCTTTTGAGTTACCTGAGTAGCCAAGTTTACGCAGAGCGATATGGAACACTTCACGAGTGTCGTCCATCAACATTACTTGACCTTCAAGCTCAGGCTTCCATAGGTCAGCCCAGCTTTGGAAGTCGTTTGGATCGTACATATCTGCGTTAACCGCTAGGCCTGTAATCGCAACAACGTGTGGGATAGAGTAGTCGTTACTTGGATCGTAAGGCTTGTCTAGGTAGTTTTTATCTAGGTTGCCGAAGTTTTTCAGCTTAGTCTTATCGATCTTTTGTAGCATGCCTTCGTCACGCATCTTCGCCACGAAGTACGTTGAAGGTACTACTAGGTCATAACCTTGGTTATGAGTTTTTAGCTTTGCATACAAAGTTTCGTTCGACTCGTAAGTCGAGTAGATCACTTTGATGCCAGTTTCTTTAGTAAATTGCTCTAGGATATTACTGTTGATGTAAGGACCCCAGTTCATAAATACTAGTTCTTTATCATCCGCTGTCGCTGTACCAGAGAACAGAGAAAGCGCACATGCACTACCAGCTAATAGAGTAGCCCATTTTTTCATTGACGTTAGCTCCAAACCAAACGTTGTCCAATTTTGGACGATAGATAGAAAAACAGAATGGCATGTAACCATTCTGTTTCGTGATGTTAACAGGTGCGGATTCTACTTCACTTTTTCTCTTGCTAGCAACTGAGAAATTACTACCAAGACCAAAGAAACAATCAACATCACCGTTGCTAGGGCGTTAACTTCCGGTGAAATGCCCACCTTAACCATTGAGTAAATCTTCAATGGCAAGATTTCGTATGTTGGACCCGTTACAAACGAGCTGATGATCACATCGTCCAAAGACAAGGTAAAGCTCAATAGCCAACCTGCGGCAACCGCTGGTTTAGCGAGAGGAAGGATGATCTGTTTCAAGATAACCCACTCGCTTGCACCAAGGTCTTTTGCTGCTTCCAACATTTTCACATCAAAGCCATTTAAGCGGCTGTATACAGTTACCACAACGAATGGTAGACAAAAGGTGATGTGAGCAATCAATAGTGTAAAGAAGCCAAGCTGTGCGCCTAATACTAGGAACAGAGCAAGTAATGAAATCGCCATTACAATATCGGGAGACATCATCACGACAAACAGCATGCCGTTTACCGCACCTTTACCTTTGAACGAGTAACGGAATAGGGCAACGGCCGTTAAGCTACCAATGATGGTTGCTGCTGTCGCTGAGAATACCGCTACGTTCAATGAATGCCATGCAGCTTGCATTAGGCTGTCGTTATTTACTAAGGTTTCGTACCATTTCGTGGTGAAACCACCCCATTTCATACCAAATTTGTTGGCATTAAATGAGTTAACAATTAAGACGATGATTGGCAGATACAAAAATGCATACACCAGCGCCATAAAGCTAAATCTAACTGTGCGTCCCATTAGTCTAGCTCCACTTTCTTATTCAATAGTTTGCCTGCTCTGTAGTAAGCGTAAAGCATCACAGCCATTGCGAAGGTGAGGGCGATACTGGTCGCAGCACCAAATGGCCAGTCACGAGCGTTCAATACTTGGCTCTTAATAACGTTACCAATCAGTAGGTTCTTCGCACCACCAAGAAGGTCAGAGATGTAGAACATACCTAGTGCTGGTAGCAGAACCAACAAACAACCACCGATAATGCCAGGCATTGTAAGAGGTAGAATCACTTTCGTAATGGTTTGGAACTTGTTCGCACCAAGATCTTTCGCCGCCTCGATATAAGTGTTGTCCAACTTCTCGATTGCCGAGTAAAGCGGCAGAATCATAAATGGAAGCAGGATGTACACAAGACCAATCATTACTGCTGTTTCGGTGTACATAATACGTAATGGCTTATCGATGATTTCCATCGCCATTAATGATTTGTTCAAAATACCTTGTGTACCCAGAACAATCTTCAGGCCGTAAGTACGGATAAGAGAGTTTGTCCAAAAAGGTACGATAACTAAGAACAACATGAATGGGCGCCATTTCTCTGGCATTTTCGCTATGATGTAAGCAAATGGGTAACCAATTACTAAACACAACAACGTCGCCACAATCGCCATGTAGAACGAGTGCATCAGCACTTTCGCATACAAGGGATCGAGTAGACGTAAGTAGTTGTCGAAAGTAAATGTCATTTCGATTAAGTTTGCTTCATCACGCGTTAAGAAACTCGTACCGATAATCATCACATTTGGTACCAACACGAAAAGTGTTAACCAACCGACGATTAAGGTAATGATCGCGTTTTGAAGATTAATCTTCTTGCTTATCATTGAGGACTACCTCCCAGCTCTCAACCCAAGTGATAGCGACTTTCTGGCCAAGTGAGTGGTCCACATCAGGATCATCTTCGTTAAAGAATTCGCTAACCATTACACGCATGCCTGAATCCAATTGGATAACTGAATCAAGCGTCATACCTTTATAGGTCCGCTCTGTTACGTGACCTACGATGCCTTTTTCTTCAGACTCTTTGATCTCTTCGATACGTAAGTCTTCTGGGCGAAGTAGTACTTGCAGTTTTTCACCTGCTTGCGCTTCCTGATCGTAGTAAACAACAGACTCGACACCTTCGATTTCTGCACGGATACGTTTCTCGTCGATACGCTCTAGCATTGTTGCGTTGAATACGTTGATCTCACCGATAAAGCGAGCAACAAATAGGTTCTTCGGCTCTTCGTAAATCTCACGTGGAGAACCATCCTGCTCGATAACACCGTCGCGCATAACAATAATGCGGTCAGACATCGATAGGGCTTCTTCCTGATCGTGCGTAACGAAGATAAAGGTAATACCAAGTTGACGCTGAAGCTGTTTAAGCTCGATTTGCATTTGCTTACGCAGTTTGTAATCAAGTGCAGATAGAGATTCATCTAGCAGCAGTACTTTTGGTTTGTTAACAACCGCACGCGCAATGGCGATACGTTGTTGCTGACCACCAGAAAGCTGATGAGGCTTACGCTGTGCCATTTTTTCTAGGCGCACCATGCGTAGCGCTTCCATTACTCGTGGTTCAATGTCCGCAGTAGGCGTTTTCTGCATACGAAGACCAAAAGCGACATTCTCATATACGGTCATGTGTGGAAACAATGCGTAACTTTGAAATACCGTGTTGACGTGCCTTTGCTCTGCAGGAACCTGTGTTACATCCTGGTCATCCAAAATAATTTGACCGTTATCTGCCGTTTCAAAACCTGCAATCATGCGTAAAACTGTTGTCTTACCACAACCAGAAGGCCCGAGAATCGTCAGAAATTCACCATGATTAACATCCAGATTTAAATTACCGATGATTTCCTTACCATCGAAACTTTTACTAATACCAGATAAACGAATAACTGGCTTTCCTGCTTGCGGTTTTGCGTTCAACGTCTGTATTTCCCCCACGTTCAAGCCGGGATTATCCCAGCTGATGTGACACTAACCATTCACTTTTGAGGCGCGCATCATAATCACCAAAAGTGTGAAATTAAAGCATTTTCTTATCTTGAAACAGAAATAATTTTGCAGGAAAAAGCCATCATTCCTTACCATACTGTTTTTATGAGATTAATTGGCATCTAGACACAGTTTGATAGCACTAAACTTTGTTCAACAATTGTTTCAATTTCATGACCTTGAAAGTGGTTAATTATCAACCATACAGTTGAGATTGCAAGGATTGTAGGTGAGTTGTGATGTTAGATGTGGAAAGATTTCTTTATAATGACGATTACATTAATTGACTGGAATTCCAGTCAAAATTTTACAAGTTAGTCTTGGATAAACTATGAACGACGATTTTGAGAAAGATTTCAATCTTGGGGGGAGTGTAGAGCGAGCTTTGTCTGGCAACTACGAGCTTAAAGCTGGCGCGGTTTTTAACGAAGCTTGGCGAGCAACCATCCAGCACTTTTTATCATTTTCTCCTGCCATTATTGTATTGCTTTTTGTCCAGTTAGGTATTTTCTATATTGCATTAAAACTGCAGTTGGGCGATTTGAGCGTTATTCTTGATGCATTTGAGAACCCAGAGTCGTTCACAAACGATATTGTGTCTTCTATTTATGTCGCGAATTTCAGTTATGAGGTGATTAGCGCACCAATTTATGCGGGGATCAGCTTGATGGCTATGAGCCATGTCGCTGGCCTGAAGACTAAGTTGCGCCATGTTGGAAAGGGGTTGCAGTTCACCATTCCTGTTATTCTAGCAACGCTCATGAGCTTAATGCTACAAGGTGTGGTTGGTATGATTTTTCCTTTACTGTCGCTGTATCTTTCCTTGGCATTTAGTCACTCTATTTTGTTGATTTGTGAGAAAAGGGTGCCACCAATGCAAGCGTTGCTGTTATCACTTCGCGCAATCAACAAGAAGATTTTTGTGGTCGCGGGGCTTTACTTAGGCGTGATGTTAATGTTTATTATTGCAGCAATGTTCTACGGTATTGGCTTGATTTTTGTGCTGCCATTCTTCTTCCATTTGAAAGGCATACTCTACCGCGAAATGTTTGGAATTAAGCTTAAGATCGTTACAACACAGAAAAACGATAATGATCACGATGGTAACTCACAGGTGTTTGATGCCTAATTCTTTGAAATCAATAAGTTTACGAGTGGCGGCAACCTGTATAGCCGCCACTTTTATTTCTATAGGCCCATATTTACACTACGAGAAACAGTTTAAATATGTGGAAAATCCTGACGTACTCTCTGGCAAGATTAAGCATGTCGATTTATCACACTTGCCATACATCGGTGATATCCCAGACTTCAATTCAATAAAAGATACGAAAGAGAAAAAAGCTGCTTTTTTTGATTTTTTAAGGCCTAAAATTGCTCTTGAGAATCAACGAATTCGTCATGAGCGGGCCTTTCTTACCTCTTTAAAGGTGGGACAAGTGACGCAAGAACAACAAGAGTGTGCTCAGCGGTTATCATCTCTGTATTCGTTGCCCTTGAGTAACGATAAGATTGATCAAGCATGGCTAGACGAGATGCTTGTGCGAGTGAACGTCTTACCTGAAGCCTTGGTTCTAACTCAAGCGGCAAATGAATCTGCGTGGGGCACTTCTCGTTTTGCTACTCAAGCAAACAACTTGTTCGGCCAATGGTGTTATAAAAAGGGCTGTGGAATTGTTCCAGCGCAACGTGGCGCTAACAAAGTTCATGAAGTTGAAAAATTCGATTCTGTACAACAGTCTGTTCATGGCTACTTTATGAATGTTAATCGAAACCCAGCGTATGCAGACCTGCGTGAAATCAGAACATCTCTGGCTGAAAAGAACAAGGGCTTGTTAACGGTTGCAACCGCGTCAGAGTTAACGCATGGGTTGCTAGCCTATTCTGAACGTGGCATCGCCTATGTACACGATCTTCGCGCTATGATTCGTCATAACAACGCCTACTGGACGCAATAAAATAACGGATAAAATGAAAAAGTTAAGCCTAAGTCTATTGGGAAGTGCGGCGCTAATTCTTGTATCGCCGATAACCCAAGCTCAAGAGTACATGTTCACGTACTCAAAGTTATACACTCAACTAAAAAACAACAATAAAGAAGGGCATGACGATGTGAAAGTTGGTGTCTTTTTTGTGGACGCAAAAACTAAGCAAATTTGTACGATAGAAAAAGCTTGGATGGAAAAAGAAGAGCACTATGAAGAGTTTGTTATCCCTGCTTCACAAGAGTTGCCTTTACCAGTTGATAAAAACTTAAAGTCAGCAAATCCGTTGGTTTTTGTCGATACCCCAAAAGATACACGTTGCGATTACTCACTTGTCGTGATGACCAAAGAACCATTACAGGGTAACGTTTCTTACGACCAACTTAAGCCTCTTCTACCTCAAATGCAGACGATGCTGGAAGATTTAGGCGGTATGTTTGCGGGTTGGTTTACACCGGAGGTTCAAGGTGTGACGATGGAGTTTGCAAATCAACTGAATGATAAAGTGATTTTCTCAAACGGAACCGAAAAGCCAATTGTCAATGGCAAGATACAAGTCGCACTAAGTGAAATAGGGCAAGGTGGCACAATGACACTACCAGAACCGACGATGCGAGTGTTACCTTATCTACCTAACGCAAAGAAATGAACACTGAACGTTTAGAAAGGGCTGCAATCGCAGCTCTTTTTTAATTTTGACCGTAACTAAAGTATCTTTCACACTCTTTTCTTAAAGACTCAATAAGACAAACATTTAATCCTGCGTAAAAAGCTCGTATAATCCACGCCCCAAAGAAACCCATGTTAGGAAGTCCTAGTCGATTTATCGGCGATGTGAGAGCCCGCAATGAACCAAATAGATACAAGAAAAGAAACCCTAGAATTCAACAAGCTTCAGAAACGCCTAAGAAGACATGTTGGAAATGCCATTACTGATTACAACATGATCGAAGAAGGCGATGTTGTAATGGCATGTATTAGCGGTGGTAAAGATTCATTCGCGATGCTTGATATCCTGCTGAATCTTCAAAAAGCCGCACCGATCAAATTTGAAGTGGTTGCGGTAAACCTAGACCAAAAACAACCGGGCTTCCCTGAGCACATTCTGCCAGAGTATTTCGAAACACTGAATATCCCTTACTATATCGTCGATAAGGACACGTATTCCGTCGTAAAAGAGAAGGTACCAGAAGGCAAAACCACTTGTGGTCTGTGTTCACGCCTGCGACGTGGTACGCTGTATTCATTTGCAGAGAAAATTGGTGCAACTAAGCTTGCGCTAGGTCATCACATGGATGACATCGTCGAAACAATGTTCTTGAATATGTTCCACGGCTCTCGCCTTAAAGCGATGCCACCAAAGCTACGCTCTGATGATGGCCGTAACGTGGTCATTCGTCCATTGACTTACTGTCGTGAAAAAGATTTGATCAAATACGCTGAGCACAAGGATTTCCCAATAATTCCGTGTAACCTTTGTGGCTCTCAAGAGAACCTTCAGCGTCAATCTATAAAAGCAATGTTGATTGAATGGGATAAGAAGACGCCAGGGCGTGTGGAAGCAATTTTTAAATCAATTCAAAACGTAAGCCCAAGCCAACTAGCAGACCGCGAATTGTTCGACTTTGTTAACTTACCGCTAGATCGTGAAGGTAACCGCGAAGAGTATGAATTTAATGAGGCTGTCGTTTCTTCGACGAATATTGATGAATCGATGTTCATCGATGTTACGAACATCTAACTCGTAAAAAAGGAGGTCAATTAGACCTCCTTTTTTGTACCCAACGCTTTAACTGTTCCCAAACAAAAATCCCCCTGTATTCGGGGGATTTATTAGCGCGCTCAATACATAGCAATACTAAGGAGAGATTAGGTTGCTGTATTTGGATCGAGAGGACTAATGTAACCTTTTGGTTTTAGAGCCAACACATCGCAATTTATTTTATCAATTACGTGCTCCGCTGTATTACCAATAAAGACAGCAGAAAGCCCAGTTCGCCCTGTAGTACCTAAAATAACCATTGCAGCATTTAAGCGCTCTGCAGCTGCCGGAATGACATCTTCAGGTAAACCTTGCTCAACTATCGTTTGTTCTTCATCAAGGCCATGTTTTTGGCGTAGTGCTTTCATAGCCGTTAAATGATGACCTCGCACCGCATCGGTATAAGTCGTTGGGTCAAATTCAGGAAGTTCAATCGTAATGTTCGCCGGTGTAACGGGGTAGGCGTTAACAAGATATGGCTTGGCCTCAAGCCGAGTGGTGATTTCTTTTAATCGCTCGACCATCGTATCGTTGAGATCAATATGAGTCGGGTTTTCTGAGCCCACATGTACTGAGGCAAGGATACTTGCTTGTTCCGGCCAAGCAGCATTCTTAATAAGAAGCACTGGAATAGGGCATTTTCGCAACAAGTGCCAATCTGTCGGTGTGAAAATGACAGACTCTAAAACATCATGCTTACGTGTGCCTTTGATGACTAGGTCATGATTGCCTGCGTAGACTTCAGCAATAATCGCCTCATAAGGGCGGTTGTGCCAGACAACACAAACATCAAAGTCGAAGCCATCGTTTAGGTATGGTTGAGCAATTTTACGCATCCACTGCTCACGCTGATGAATGACACCTCGACGCATAGCATCTCTTTCATCCACTGACAGCATTGACGTCATGTCATACGAGAAATCGTAAATGGATAAAAAGAAAGTGATTCGGCTTCTAGATACACTTTTCTGAGCTAATTGAACAGCTCTTGCAAGTGCGGGCTGCTCATCATTATTGATGTCAGCTACAACAAGGATCTTACTGTATATACTCATAACTAAGCCCACTTCTATTGCAAAACCAGATACTGAATGTAAATTAAATCAGTATTTTGGAGTACTCACCGTACATTTTTACTGTAGCTTAGTTTGGAGAACTTTTTGAGGACTTTCGAAAGGAATTTATGAGAAATATGATGTAGCTCATTTTCGAGCTACATCAATAATTAGGGTGTATTATTCTTTAGTTACACCAGCAAGTTCCATCAATGCATCGTGGTCTAAGATAGTGATATATTTACCTTTTACGCTTAGGATCTCTGATTTCTGGAAACGACCTAACAAACGACTGATCGTTTCGACTGTAAGACCAAGGTAGTTGCCAATATCACCACGAGTCATAGTTAAACGAAACTCTCTAGGGCTGAAGCCACGCTGAGAAAAACGCGTTGATAGGTTGTAAAGGAAAGCAGCTAGTCGCTCTTCTGCATTCTTTTTAGAAAGAAGCAAAATCATTTCCTGATCACCTTTAATTTCGTTACTCATCAAACGCATGATTTGCTGGCGAAGCTTAGGCATCTTACCCGATAGATCGTCTAAAATTTCGTATGGGATTTCACATACCATCGACGTTTCGAGTGCTTGAGCAAAGCTAGGGTGGGAGTCACCAGTGATAGCATCGAAACCGACTAAGTCTCCAGCTAAGTGAAACGCTGTGATTTGCTCATCACCTTGCTCTGTGATCGTATAGCTCTTGATGGTACCAGAGCGGATAGCGTATAGCGATTTTAGCTCATCACCAGCCTTAAAAAGCTCTTGTCCTTTTTGAATAGGCTTCTTACGTTCGATGATTTGGTCAAGCTGGTCGAGTTCTGCCTCATTTAGAGTGAACGGGATACACAGTTGACTAATGCTACAATCTTGGCAATGAATGGCGCAACCGCCTGATTGGATACGCTTTGTTGCAGGTTTTTCAGAAATCATAACAACCTTTCACTATTTGATATACATCAATATTTTAGCATCGCTTAATCCTAAAGGGTAGCAAAAATGTCACCTCAATAGAGTTTATCGTTATATGAAACCGAGTAACGCTAAGGCTCCTATAGCGGTATACGAACCATACCCAATAAGGATTAATGCTGAAATATTTCTAAATATTAATGATTTTTGTAATTTCTGAAAATGATTGGCACCATATCCAATAATAAGCATTGCAGGTAGCGTTCCGAGCCCAAACGCAAGCATAATTAGGCCGCCGTTGATCGCACTACCAGAAACCGCCGACCAAGTAAGCGCTGAATAAACTAAGCCACATGGTAACCAACCCCAAATAAAGCCAAATGGCAGCGCGTGAAGAGGATGCTTTAATGGCAACAAACTCTTCCCTGCCGGCGAGATAAAGCGCCAGAGATACTGCCCTAGCTTTTCTATTAAAAGTAAGCCTTGCCACCATTTAGCAATATACAGCGCGACCAGAATCATGAATAACGCCGCAATCAGCCTTAACCAAGCAAGAGAGTGCGTTAACCCACTAAGTTCAGATAAACCTGATATAGCACCACCGACTAATGCTCCTATTAAGGTATAACTGATCAATCGTCCGAGGTTGTAGAAGAGGGGGATAAGAGGGGTAGTTTTATTTTTAGCAGAAGAGCCCATGGTAAGCAGAGACGCGATACCACCACACATACCCATACAATGACCGGCTCCTACTAAGCCGATCATCAACGCACCGATAAAATCAGGAGTCATAAAGTCGCTACTTTTTATCACTATTAGATTGGTCTTCTTCGTCGAGAAGAATGTTGTGCCCTTGCCGTTCAAGATCTTCAAACTGATCGCTTCTTACCGCCCAAAGAAAAACTGCGACAGCAACACAAACGAGAACGATAGCGATGGGAATCAATATATAAAGACTTTCCATGTTTGCTTTCTCTACTTATTTCTCTTTGAGCAGGCGCAAAGAGTTAGATACAACGATAATTGAGCTTGCAGACATGCCAACTACTGCAATGTAGGGAGCCACTAAACCTGCGACCGCCAAAGGCAAAATTAACAGGTTGTAACCCAAAGACCAAGCCAAGTTTTCTCGAATAATCTTTCTTGTACGCAGTGCAAGCAAACGTGCTTCTAGTAGCTTTTCGAGATTATCCCCAAGTAACGTCATATCAGCAGAAGCTTTAGCGACATCTGTACCACCACCCATTGCGACAGAAAGGTGAGCTCCGGCGAGAGTCGGCGCGTCATTGATTCCATCACCAACCATCATAGTGATACTGTTTTCGTCCAAGCTCTTAAGGTATGCAAGCTTATCTTCTGGCTTTGCTGACGCGACGATGTGATCGATACCAATTTCATTCGCCACTGGTTGGGCGTTTGAGAGAGAATCACCAGTTAGCAGGGTTGTCTTAATTCCAGCGTCAGCAAAACGTTGAATAAAGGCTTTGCTTTCTTTTCGGATAGGGTCGCGGTAGTAAAAGCTAGCGACATGCTTGCCATCAACCGACAGATAGACCGCCTGGCTTTCACCACTTTCTTTGCCTTGAACAAAAGCAGCACTACCTATCTTAACGATTTTGCCATTCCACATACCCTCAATCCCTGAACCAATCACGTTTTGCACGTCAGACACGATAAAGTCATCATTGGTGTAAGTTGCAAAAGAACGAGCGATAGGGTGGTTTGCATGAGCCTCTAAAGCTGCAGCTAGTGATAGACAATCTTTCTGTGGGAGATCACTAAGTACCTTTGTTTCACAGATCTCAATATCACCTTTCGTTAGAGTGCCTGTTTTATCTACAACTAAGTGGTTGATCTTACATAGTGTCTCAAACACATGGCCTTTACGAAGCAAAATGCCAAAATTACCCATTCTAGAGGTAGCACAAGTGAGAGCGGTCGGAGTGGCCAGAGATAGCGCACATGGGCATGTAGCAACTAACACAGACAGCATGATCCAAAACGCATCATCTGGTTTTGTTTGATGCCAGTAAAACCAAGTACCAGCAGAGATGATAAGAATCACACCAACAAAGTAACGGGCGACAATGTCTGCAATTTCCGCAATTTTAGGTTTGGAGTGTTGAGCTTCATCTTGTAAACGCACGATGTTAGAAATCATTGAATCGGCCTTTGAGCTTACTACCTCAAGTTCAAATGATTCGTCTCCGTTTAGCGTTCCTGCATAAACAATATCGCCTTCTCGTTTCACAACGTGCACTGACTCGCCCGTTAGCATGGATTCATCAATATGAATACGGCCTGAAATAACTTTACCGTCAGCGGGGATATGTTCACCAGGTAGAACGCGAATGCGATCGCCAACTTTTAGCGTCTTCACGGGTATCTGATCACCGTCCAGCGTTGTAGCAATTGCAGGAATCAACTTAAGAAGGTTACCACTCGCTGCAGCAGCTTTGCGACGAGCGCGCATCTCTAAGAATCGACCTACTAACAAAAAGAAGGTAAACATCGAGATAGATTCAAAGAAGACTTCGCCTTGTTCAGTTACTGTTGCAACTAAACTTGCAACATAGGCAAAGATCAACGCGATAGAAACCGGGACATCCATACCAAGGGTTCGGCCTTTGATACTGCGCCATGCGTTTAAGTAAAATGGAAGAGCGGAATAAAGCAAAACAGGAGTAGCAAAAATCAAACTTACCCAACGAAAGTAACTTTTAAACTCTGGCTCTAAATCACCAAAGACTTCGAGATACAGTGCAACGGCGAGCATCATGACCTGCATGGTTGCTAAACCTGCAATACCTAGCCGATATAGATATTGCTTCATCATTCGATGGTAAGAGGCTTCTTGCTTATCTGCTTCAAAAGGTGCAGCTTTGTAACCAAGTTTATGTATAACGGAAAGGAGCTCGCTTAACCGTACCTGAGTTTTATCCCAGGCTAGTAACGCTCGATTGGTGGTTGTATTAACACGGATAGATACCAACCCGGCCGTATTAGAAACTTGCTTTTCGATTAACCACGCACAAGCGGCACATGAAACGCCTTCCAAAGAAAGGGTTACTTCAGAAACATTTTCGCGATTTCGTACGAATTCAGATTGTACATCCGCATTGTCATAATGAATTAAAGCTTGGAGTTGCTCTGGTACTAGATCTGCCTTTTCTGCAGGCGCAGTGCGGTATTGGTAATATGAGACAAGACCACTATCGACAATAGTCTGCGCCACAGTTTCGCAGCCCGGACAACACATGTCGCGAATTTCACCCAATATTTCTACTTTGAAATCCGTGTTGGCTGGTACATCTTCACCGCAGTGATAACAGGATTTACACATATGCTTACTTCATTAACGGTGTTGAAGAGGCAGGAAACTCAACTTTACCTTGGATCATCCATTGCTTGTCGTGTGGTTGTAGTTCAACAAACCATGGCCCTTGAATAGATTCCTCAGCTTTTAGTCGGTAATTACCAGATGCATCCGCTGTTACAAGCTTTGTGAAGTCACGATCAGGAAGAGTACGATGAGTGAAAGTGGCCGTTAGAGCAGGGTAATGAGGTAGCTTCCCTTTAGCGAAAACAATCACAACATTGTTATTTTCAGAGGAAATCTCAGCGTTAAGACCTAGGTCACGAGCGACATTCATTTTACTAATATCGATATTAATGCCTTTGCCTTTTTTATAGTAATCCTCAGCGACTAAAGAAACAGAGTTGTTCGAGAAAACGACCACAGTAATCACAGTCCAAACTACGACAGTAAGAGGAAGGATGATTAGGAACCACGGCCAAAATTGTTTATACCAAGGCTTTACCATAAAAAAGTTCTCAACAGCTAAATGAAAAAATGTAAGGCGTTAAATTTAAAGGAAAGACAGCCCCTATGAAAGGGGCTGTTATTGCTATGTTACGTAATATCTCAGTTACTTACTCTCTGAGTTACTTAAACTCCAGACATATGAGGCAACGAGCTGAACTTTATCTTCACCCAAAATGTCTTTCCACGCAGGCATTACGCCTGAGCGTCCGTTCATTACGGTTTCTGTTACAGCTGCACGAGAGTCACCAAATAACCAGTCTTGGTCTGTAAGGTCAGGCGCACCGACTGCAGGGTTACCCTTACCATCGGTACCATGACAAGCAGCACACACTACGAAGCGTGCTTTACCTGCCGCGGCTTCACGAGCATTTACTTTACGACCAGATAGACTAAGTGTGTAACTTACAACTTCTTGAACACCTTGCTCACCAAGGGCATCTTTCCATGCTGGCATTTGACCAATACGGCCGTGCATGATGGTTGTAACGATCGCTGCTGGCTCGCCACCATATAGCCATGCATCATCAGTCAGGTTAGGGAAGCCTTTCTGACCACGTGCATCAGAGCCATGGCATTGAGAACAGTTTTGCAAAAACAAACGCTGACCAACTTTTAATGCTTCAGGATCTTGCGCAATTTCAGGAATTGGGCGTAGACCACTGTCATTGTGCGCAAGTTTACGGAATGCTTCGCCGAAGTAAGCGTCGGCATCATCCAGTTCTTTTGCATATTGGTTTAGTTGCTTGTTCTCTTGTGCTGCAGCGATGGCTTCTTTTGACTCTTCTAGTGAGCGAACGGTTTGAGCCGAACTCTGCCAGTTTAAAAAGCCCTTGAAGCTACCTAGACCTGGGAATAGGGCAAGGTAAACTGCTGCGAACACAAATGTGCTTACAAACAGGTAAGTCCACCACTTTGGTAGAGGGTTGTTTAGCTCGCGAATACCATCGTACTCGTGGCCCATGTCTTCCCCTTCCTCGACGCCCATTTTATCTTTAGCGCACCAAGTCAGGAGAATCGCACAGCCTACTAGCGTACCGACAGTAATCACGATAATCCAGAGACTCCAGAATGTAGTCATTACTTCTTCACTCCTTGGTTATTAGGGGTCTTTTGTTCTTCGTCAGCAAACACCAAGTTGGCATCTTCTTCAAAGCGTGCTTTACGCTTTTTACTAAATGCCCACCATACGATGCCAATAAAACTAGCGAAGAGTACAACGGTATAAATACTATGAATTGTACCGAAATCCATATGATCCCCTTACTTCATTGCATGACCAAGAGACTGAAGGTAAGCGATGATTGCATCCATCTCTGTTTTACCTTCTACTTCTTTAGCCGAATTCGCGATCTCTTCATCAGTGTATGGAACGCCGAACTGATCACGAAATAGCTCAAGTTTCTTCTGAGTTAGCTTACCGTCTAAAACGTTTTCAGCTAGCCACGGGAAACCTGGCATGTTTGACTCAGGTACAAGCTCACGAGGATCTAACAGGTGAACACGGTGCCATTCGTCAGAATAACGACCACCAACACGAGCTAAATCCGGGCCTGTACGCTTAGAGCCCCAAAGGAATGGGTGTTCCCAAACACTCTCACCAGCAACAGAGTAGTGACCGTAACGTTCAGTCTCTGAGCGGAAAGGACGAACCATCTGGCTGTGACAGACGTTACAACCTTCACGGATGTAGATATCACGGCCTTCCATCTCCAAAGGAGTGTAAGCGCGCAGATTTTCTACAGGTTCAGTCGTTTGCTTTTGGAAAATCAGAGGAGTGATCTCTACAAGAGCGCCCCAACTGATAGCAAACACGATAAAAATAGCCAACAAACCGACATTACGTTCTAAGATTTCATGGCGATTATTAGAATTATTACTCATTCTTAAATCTCCTTATGCCGGATGTGGGATAGCTTTTAGGCTTTCTTTAGGTGCACTTACCGTTTTGTACGTGTTGTATGCCATTAGGAACATACCAGATAGGAAGATAAATCCGCCTAGGAAACGTACAAAGTAGAACGGATAAGACGCTTCTACAGATTCAACAAAACTGTAAGTTAGCGTACCGTCAGAGTTAACCGCGCGCCACATAAGACCTTGCATTACACCAGAGATCCACATCGCAACGATGTAAAGAACGGTACCGATTGTTGCTAGCCAGAAATGCACATTAACTAGACCAACAGAGTACATACGCTCTTGGCCAAATAGGCGAGGTACCAAGTGATATACAGAGCCGATAGAAACCATCGCAACCCAACCTAACGCACCAGAGTGAACGTGACCAATGGTCCAGTCTGTGTAGTGAGAAAGTGCGTTAACCGTCTTAATCGACATCATCGGGCCTTCAAAGGTAGACATACCGTAGAACGACAGTGAAACGATTAGGAAACGTAGGATAGGGTCATAACGAAGCTTATGCCATGCACCAGATAACGTCATAATACCGTTGATCATACCACCCCAAGAAGGAGCAAATAGAACCAGCGACATAACCATACCTAGAGACTGAGTCCAGTCTGGTAGCGCTGTATAATGAAGGTGGTGAGGGCCTGCCCAAATATATAGAGAAATAAGTGCCCAGAAGTGAACGATAGATAGACGGTAAGAATAAACAGGACGTTCAGCTTGTTTAGGAACGAAGTAGTACATCATACCTAGGAAACCAGCGGTCAGTAGGAAACCTACCGCATTGTGTCCATACCACCACTGAACCATCGCATCCACTGCGCCCGAGTAAATCGAGTAAGATTTACCAAGTGACACAGGAATAGCCATGCTGTTCACGATGTGAAGTACTGCTACTGTGATAATAAAGGCACCGAAGAACCAGTTTGCCACATAAATATGTGACGTGTTTCGCTTCACTAGTGTGCCGAAGAACACCACCGCATATGATACCCATACTAGCGCAATTGCGATATCAATAGGCCATTCTAGCTCAGCATACTCTTTACCCGATGTTAAACCGAGAGGCAAAGTAATGGCTGCTGCCAGGATGATTGCTTGCCAACCCCAAAAGGTGAAGGCAACGAGTGGGCCACCAAAAAGACGTGTTTGACATGTGCGCTGTACAACATAATAAGACGTTGCGAACAGAGCACTGGTACCAAACGCAAAAATTACCGCATTAGTATGCAGTGGACGTAAGCGACTGTACGTCAACCACGGCGTATCAAAGTTTAGCTGTGGCCAAACTAATTGAGCGGCAATCAAAACACCAACAGCCATACCAACTATGCCCCATAAAATGGTCACAAGGGTAAATTGGCGAACGACTGTATAGTTGTAGTTTTGTTCAAGCTGCTTTACTTGGCTCATTTGCATGCTTCCAATTTCTAATTAACTACACTTTTACTTCCAACACGACTTGCGTCGTAACACCACCCAAGTAAACTCTAGAATTCAAGTGTTATCATCACCTTATTTCCATTGCTGACTTTAATAAAAAGTGGCATTTTCAGCGTGACACTATACTTGAATTAACAATTCAATGACAGGGTAGTAACCTTACTGGACCTCTGGAAATCATTTTTTATTTAAAAAGTTTGAAGTTTGTAACAAGGATATTAGTAATTATGCCTGCACAAAAGTTAACAAAGGCGCGACTTGCACAAATCTTAATCATGCTCAGTGTTTTAATAGGCGCATTTTTCTGGCGTACCTTTACACACGAGAGTGTCAATAGCGTTGACTGTTCACAAAAAGAACGATGCGATGTAACAATTGAAGGAGAAATAATCACGATTAATCGTGACTCAATGGGAATTTCGCTCGAAACGACAGAAAGTAGCACTCTAAAAATTGATCTAAATCAATCTGGTAATTTTATCAATCTCAACGAAAAGCATAAGTCAGTAGAATGGGACATCATGCCTGAATCGAAAAAAATCACCTTTAAAAAAGGTGAAAACATTGTTGTAGTTCAATTATAAATACGATCTATCACGAGATAATCGTAACTTATTAATGAAATTAACACCTTCTTACCTAGAGAAAATTGGTTGGAATGGTATAACAGCAGAGTGATATCCAATTATAAAATCGTATGCATTGCCAATCAGTTTTTACTCATATTAAAGATGAAGACTCAGCGATAAAAACGCTCAGGTCCGAATTGACACAACAGAACTTGTCTTACGTGATGTGTTACTACACGGAAGAATACAATTTCGAGTTGATTCGAGAAGCGTTTCTTGCGCATTTTCCTAGTGTGCCTTTTCATGGCGCCAGTTCATGTCAAGCCGTAATGACAGATCAGGGCTTTCATACAGGACCAGTAATTGCGGCACTTGCTGTTTATGATACAGGTCCTCATGCTTATGGTACTGGTATTTCTAATCACAACTCAGGTGACAGCGTCACCAAGGCTTTGGATATGGCCCTTGAGAACGCAAACCGTGTAGGAGAGGTACCAAACTTAATTCTACTTCATGCTACACCAGGGCAAGAGGAATCAATCATTGCGTCTATAGATGAAAGATTTGGAACTCTAATTCCAATTATTGGTGGTTCGGCCGCTGATAATAACATCGCTGGGAAATGGTCTGTGATAACCGCCCAAGGCTCTCAAACTTCAGGTTTAAGCTTAACTCTCTTTTACTCCTCTCAACCTGTTGATATCGCTTTCAGCGCTGGGCATACACCAACTAATATCAAAGGTGTTGCAACCAAGACCAACGATAGATGCTTACTTGAAATTGATAATGAACCTGCGCTCAATGTTTATAGAAGGTGGACAAATCACCAGGATAACCAAGTAGGTAAAGATAATATGCTGTTTACAAACTCGAGTGCTTATCCATTAGGACGGATCGCAGGTCATCTCTATGATCGCCCATATTACAAGTTATCCCATCCGATCCGTGAGACGCCAGATGGTGGAATCGAGTTGTTTACACGAATAGAAGAGGGTGACGAGCTCACATTAATGAAAGGAAGTCGTGAGCATCTCGTTGCGCGCGCTGCAAAAGTCGTCAATGCCGCTTTTAACCAAAAATTAGAAGAGTCTCGAAAAATTGGAGTGATAAATATCTTTTGCGCAGGTCCCATGTTGCACTTAATGCAAGACATGAATAGCGTTTGTGAACAAATTAACCAAGAACTAGAACATTTGCCTTTTATTTGCCCTTTTACTTTCGGCGAGCAAGGTAGATTTATTGGTGGTGAGAATGGACATGGAAACCTGATGATTTCATCGGCTATATTCCATAAACCTTATGAAAGATAAATACTTAGACATATATCAACAGGAAGCGCTTCAAGAAGCGTTAGTTGAGCTAAAGCAGGCTAGACAAAGAGAACGACTACTCGCTGATGAAAACAAGGCCATTCTTTCCGCGATATCTGCGATGAGTGAGGCAAAGAATCGGCATGAGATATTTACGGGATTAAACAATGTCCTCAAAAAGTACATCAACTTCGATGATTTTATTGTACTGACTCGTGATGGTGAACGATATCCCTTCAAGACATTGATATCAACTAATAGCGTATTTGATAATGTATCCTGGTTACACGGTAACACCTATCAAAGAGCTCTCAATGGTGAATGCATTCTACTGTTCGAGCCAGATAAACTCGCTGAGTTTGTTAACTTAAACAGCTTTATAAAAAGCCATGTAAACTCGGTCGTTTTAACTGGTATACGTTCAGAAGTAACGCAAACCGTAATCCTACTTATTGGAGCTCAGAAAGGGCACTTTAGCATAGAGAATAAGGAAACCTTGAGGCGGTTTCGTCCCTTAATTGAAAGGGCGGTCATTGATATCGAAACCAAAGAGAAGTTACAACGTATCGTTGAAGTAAGAACAACTCAGCTCGCTAAAGCAAGAGAAGAAGCAGAGCTTGCGAACCGGTCTAAGTCGGAGTTCTTAGCGATGATGAGTCATGAAATAAGAACCCCTTTAAATTCCGTTCTTGGAATGCTAGATATACTGAAGCAATCAACCTTGTCAGAAGAACAAATTGATGCTTTGAGCCAAATGGAGTGCTCTGCAGAGTTACTTCTCGCGATAATCAGTGACATTCTTGATCTTTCTAAAATCGAGTCAGGTCGCTTTCAGCTCAATGAACAATGGATTAACTTAAGAGACACTGTCACTTTTGTTATTTCTCAGCAAAAACAAATCGCTAAGAAGAAAAATCTTAAATTCAAGCTCAACTGTACTGTCACTAATGACAAACAATTTTGGATTGACTCCACGCGGTTATCTCAAATTCTGTTTAATCTAATAGGGAATGCAATAAAGTTTACAGACGAAGGTGAAGTAAAAGTTTCTGTATCTGAGCAAGATGCTGAACTTGTGATCTCAATATCTGACACTGGAATTGGTATATCTAAAGCAAAGCAAGAGCACTTGTTTACGGCATTTCATCAAGGAGACCGTTCCATCACGAGACGCTTCGGTGGTACAGGACTGGGGCTCGCAATAACCAAGCATTTAGTTGAAATGATGCGTGGCAAGATTGCCGTTAAAAGTGATGAGCATGTTGGTTCAACCTTTACGATTTCGATTCCAGTTTTGACTCGTTGTAATCAAAATCGTCCAGTTAGAATCGAAACCAATCAACCGACAAAAGCAATGGAACTTCTCGTCGTAGAAGATACCGAGTCGAATCAGTTCGTAATAAAGCTTATCTTAAATAAGCTTGGCCATAATGTTCATATCGCAAGCCATGGAGCAGAGGCATTAACATTTTTAGAAGAGAATGAGGATTTAATCGATTTGATTCTCATGGATGTCTCGATGCCAGTGATGGATGGAATTACCGCAACAAGACTTATTCGAGATAAAGGTCTCAGGACCCCAATTATAGCGTTAACTGCACATGCGCTAGAAAGCGATAGAGATAAATGCCTGGATGCCGGTATGGACGGATTCATTTCTAAGCCAGTTAGAAGACAAGATATCTTTGAAGCTATACAGTCATTTCAATAAGTAAAAAGGCGTTAATATAGATCTTAACAATCGATAGATTATTAAGATCTATATTAAGTATTTTATGGTAAATAACCATTATGTTTAATGCTCACAGTAAGGCCCTTAAATTTAAAATCTGCAGGGGAATAGGAGCATACTCAGACAACATTTAGCGTACGGCGATATACAATTTAACATAACACATATAATGCGCACCAAGGGGTGTTTTGTTAACAAAGTCTAACTCTTTGATTAAGCCTTTCATAAGTGTCTGATAACCAAGCCGTAAATTTTAATTTTGTGAGTTTTAAACGTTTAAGTCGTTTGTACTATTACTGGCGATTGTTTCCCGCAATCTACAAAACTCGCCGAAACCCCTTACCGCCACATTATGAGGCGTTCGGTTAAGGCGAAAAAACAAGAAAAAAATAATTTTAGTCTGTTCATCAAATTGCGAGCGTTGTCATGTTTCACGAATCATTCTGCACTCTATTCTGGCGCGAATTTAAAACCCTTAAGCAAGGCGCCGAGTTTTTTCACGTTACCAAGCCGACGGTTGTCCGTTGGTTAGATGGCACCGTTCCGGTGAATCCGATGGCGGAAAAACTTCTACTCATCAAGTCACTTGGTTATTTGCCTAATGACATCCGTTGGTCAGGTTTTCGAGTTTGTGAGCAACGAGCTGTGTTAATCACACCATCCGGTCGTGAGTTCAGCCCTAAAGAATTGGAAAGTTTTGTGTTTTGGCGTGACGAACATCGTCAGTTTGTGGAAATGTACGGACACTTTGAGTATCCCAAGGTTTATCCTGCTAAGGAAAATCTCTTGCCGTTTCGTGGCGGCCGTCGAATGAAAGCCGCCGAATGGATACCATCTAAAAATAAATAGCAGTTACCTACGTACGGTAGAAAAAATGCCTTTAAGAAAACTAATGATCTTTCTTAAGTAATCAATAAACGTTTTGATAATGTCTTCGATAAGCTTGTCTCTGGAGTTTGAGACAACATCAAAGCCGTCACGATGTACTGTGATTGTATCCCCATATATAGATTCAGCGGTTATAGTCAAATAGCATTGTGATAACTGATCTTCTACCGCGTATGGTATTGTATATTCATACAGTAAAACCTCAGAGTTGGCGCCCACTGCTAATGGTAAAAACGTAGTTCGTTTAGTACTGGTTGGGTTTTTATTATGAAGTATGTCTGAAAAGCTATTTTCTTTGTTTACTTCGATAATCTCTCCATTTTTTAAGTGTAATTTGATTTGCTTTATAATTGCAGCGCCGCCTCCATGGTTCACAAGTTTTAACACATGCACAGCATTATCTTGGTTCAGTTGCGTGAAATTTGTATTAAGAACTGGCTGTAACTCTTTTCTATTGTGTTGTCTTTGCACCAATAAAGTAAATAATGCCACTAAGAACGCTAAAAATATAATGGTAGTTTCCATGCCTTCCCACATCATTGATTTTGATTGTATTTCCACAAATACCCTAATTTTTGATATAGCCCTAACAACTAAGTAATACCTTTGTCTACATTGACATCCATACCCCTGCTCCTTTTGCCCATAACTGAACTCCACCATTTATGCATTGAAATTTATGAGTTAAATCTGGGTCAACATAATACGTAACAACCGGATTTCCTTTGTTACTACCAATGTGGCTGAGCCTGTCAATATTGTAAGATGTCTTTCGACTAATCAGTGATTTGCAGGCTAAAACGCTGCTTTCTGACGGTTCTGAATAGTTCGATTCTGAACTGGTTTGATGATCGTTATTGTTCGACGCACTTGCAACAACCAACAAAGCAAAAATAAAAGCGATAGCCCCATAAAGTGATTTATTTTTGTTCGTAATTTTTACTTTTTCCCATGGGTTTTCTTTACTCATAAGTAACCTTTGAATGCCAAATGTATCGGTGTAATTCTGCTCGCAACCATACTTATGAGCAATACCGAGCTAGCAAAAATGATGCATATGCAACAAACAAAAAGCCGAACCCCATCGCTAAGGGTTCGGCTTTTTTAGGCCTCTGCTTTGGTGGCATTCGTTTGAAGCCTGTCGAGGTCAATCGACCCGCCAAAAGTATCGGCTCCCTACTCGCTGTGTAAATCGTCATTAATAACGATTCGAACCAGTTCGCAAGGTTTAAGCCTCGTTTATCATTGTTGCACTTGTTCACCGTCGTGCTTCGTTTCAAAAGTGCTCCACGTGTCACCTTTCAATAGAGTCACGAAAGTGGTTTCTTCGTCGCTGTATTCTTTGACCACCGTAGAGTTAAGCATTTCTTCTTCAGTTGGCTCATTGTAGAAGTGGCAATGCCTCTGGTTTTTTGGCACTCCCCATTTTTCACAATTAGTTCGACAGTAATGGCAACCATCTGATGCTGTTCTGCCCGGATGGCTATAAGAAGAAAAGCTAATAACTGATAGTAGTGCTGTTATACAAAATAAAGAAATCTTCATTGCTATTGCTCCGTTTTGCGCTCGCGTTGTTGCATATTGAATTATCGCTCATTAAGTAACAAAGCGCATACGAGCAAGTCAAAAAAGAGAAATTAAATGATCACGAGTTATTGCTTTTGAGCTTCTAGCATAATCACTTTTTCTCGCACATCTTGCAGCCCTTGAGTAAGCTGCTTATTGATAGCGATTTGGTATTTGAGATTCATGCCGATAAGTACAAACATGACCAGCGATTCAGACGAAAAGCCCAGACCTGATAAGGCGTTAATTAAGGCGTTTTCCATCCAAGCCCCCTACTTTTTTGCTCGGCTTCCACTTGTCCGGCAGCGATTCATAGGCACCAATCACGGCAGGAATCGCCAAGCCAACTGCACCGCCAAAATTCACGCCCGTATCGGTCATTTCCACGCTGAATAAATGGCCGTAGCCCGTTGCCGCAGCGATAACAGAACCAAGAAGCGTTAAGCCTTTTAATGTTGAACGTTCAAACATGTTGTGTTTCTCCTTAAACCAGATTGACGCCTTTCAGCACCGTGTGTTTGCTGTAGTGGCGACCCACTTCCATGATGCTCATGGCGTGAAGGACTTCGACCAACAGCGGCTTGTTGTTCACTAAATCAATGCGCTCATCCATACCGACGCCCACACGACCCGCGACAAAGCGTGCATAGTTGGCCGTGTGGTTTTCGTTTGGTGGCGCAAAGCGGTGAATGATTTCGGTTAGCGTGTGCAATTCATGGCGGAGCTGATAGTTACGCAGCAAAATCGCTCCGGCACGAAAGCCCCATTCGGGCGCTTTAAAGGTTTCAAAGGCTTTATCGCGTGACGGCGTCACCTTGCCTTTCCATGCATTAGAGGCAATGCGAATGTTAAGCGGGTTATGAATGCGAATCCCGCGAACGCTTGATGTGGTTGAGGTTGTCATAGTAAAGGCTCCCATCCCTAAGAGTATGATGACAAAGATAAATAGCGGCATAACTACACCGCTTGATAGTTGGCTGAGCTGAAGTAATTCAAGTGCACAGGCGATTCCGAGTAGTACGCCATGATGACGGTGGTTGCATCGGCAACCGCTCCGCGCACACTGACTTGGTCATAACGGGTTTTCACCACTTCGGCGGGCAAGTTCTGCACGGTGTAATATCCTGGTGTGCCTTTTAAGCTCGCAAAGATAAGATGCTTTTCCATGCCAAACGGCATCAAGAACTTACTCACGTTGAGATGAACGCCCGCTTCAACGTCTGCTTTGCTGAATTCGCCAAACGACTCCGTCAGACGAAAGCGGCGTGTGGCGGTATCGCTCGGCGTCAGGTCTGGAATGGTGTCCAGTTCGTCAGGGTTTAAAAACACGCCCGCACTGACTGGGCTTGAAGTGAACTCGCCCAAACTGGTATCTGACTCCACAAAGTAAGCGTACAAACCGCCCGCTTGGAGTTTGATACCGTGCAACCATGCTTGTGAAAACTGGTTAAACCCTGCTTCGACGGGAATCTGCGCTTGTGCCACATACCCGACGAAATCGCCGTTTGCATCGAGTTCAAGCAAACCAAAGCGCACGGCGGTGTTCTTTTCACCACGGAAAAACAAGCTATACGATTGATTTTCCGGCACCCACGCGGTGCCATCATCGTTGAGTGCTCGTAGCTCTCGGTCAAAAGGCGCACTGAACACACTGAAATGCAACACTCGGCTGTTTGAGCCTGTCGCCAGTAGATAGGACGCTTTGGCCGTGTAATCGAACTTCTCAATATCACCGCCCAGACTTGAGTACGCCACGCTGTGATAGTCGCTTACGCCATCAATCGGCACGACTTCCACACCCCAACCTACGGGAGCCGGACGGCCAAAGCTGCGCCCAAGGTGCATTTGGTTCGCGGCTTGGTCTTTGTAGGTGTAGGCATTGGTGAGCCAACGCAGTTGATGCGGTGACCCCATCGCCAAATCAACACCGGAATGCGATAGTTCAGGGTTTACCAATAGGTTTTGCGGTGCGTCGCTTGCGCTCTCTGCACTCGCAGCCTTGGCGTCGTCGATGCAATCGGCCAAGTATTCAATTTTGTTGCGCGGGTCGCCGTTGGGTAGGTTTTCTCGTACTTGTCCCATGCGTTAAATCTCCATAGTCGTGACGGTGTCACCCGCCGTGCCTGTTAAGGTCATGTCGGCCGTGCTTTCGATGGTGATGCGCTCGCCCGCTTCCAGTTCAAACGCATCAATAAACACCGAGGCGCTATTGGCTTTCGCCGCCTTAATCGTGATGGCTTTGCGTGTGGCGTTTTGCGCAATGTTATGCGGGAACACGCTCACCGCTTCGGTGATGAGATTTCCACTGACTTGCTCATCCACTTTGACCACTTGCGCGGCTTCGAGCGTGACCGCGGGCAATGCGGACACTTCCACCGATGGTAATGACGTCACCGCCAATTTCTGATTGGCTGCCAGTTCAACAGCAGGCAGCGCAGACACTGCCAGTTGTTGATTTGCTGCAATGTGTACGGCAGGCAATTGGCTCACCGCCACTTGCTGATTGGGCGCGATTTCTACCGCGGGTTGTTGCTCAATCACCACGTTCGGCAAGGCTTGAACCACGACGCTTTGACCCTCAACAGGCGGCGTAAATGTCCCAAACCCAAATTGAATTTCAATCTGGTTATCGGTGCGACTTGAGATAAGCAAACGCCCAAGGTGTTTACCCTCGCCCACGTTAAACACCGACGACTTGCCAAGCGTGACGCGCTCACCGGACGATTCCCGATAGATTTCAATCTCAGCTTGCGCCGCTTTCAGATACAGCCAATTGCCATCTGGCGTCAGCGGGATGGCTTGACCCGCGATTAGTTGCGTGTTCATCGTTTCTTCACCATTACGTAGCCAAGCACCAACACAAGCACGATTGCCAGAACGACCATCATCTTGCTTGTTTCGACTTGCCCGCCGTCCTGTTTGAATTTCGCCAAGTCCATCATGGCTTGTAGATTCTTCGAGTTCTGTGCCGCTTGGTTGCCCGCCAGTCCCGCCAACATATCGAGGTTTTCACTGTTGGTTGAGGCGTACGTTGCCAAGGAATCACCCGCAAAATCGGCCACTTCATCAATGGCGGTTTCGGCAATGTCGTGCGTGGTATCCATCGCTTCAAGCGAAATGCGCTCATTGCTGTTGAGCATTTCCCCGCCAAACTCAAAGGCCTGTTCGCCAAGTTCCATGGCGGCATTCACTGCGCCGTGGTCGGTCATAGTGGTGTTGATGGTCGAGTTATTAACGCCCGAAATCGCCACACCGAGGTTATCGCCACTAATGGCATTCTGACCGCTGACGTTAGTGGTGTTACTGGTATTACTCGATTTTGATTTAGAACTACCCATTTACTGCACTCCCAAATCCAAACGAATAAAGTCGCCGTCTTGCTTGGCGGTCACACCAATCGAACGCACCAAACGGGCGACGCCTTGAAACGCCGTATCCGCAGATAACGATTGCATCCCCGCCGCTTTAACGACATTAACCAGTTGTTTGATGCCCGAACGCAGACCGCGACCCGCAACGCCCCACAAAAAGTAGTTATCCCCATCGCGCTCACCCGCAATGATGAGATCATTTTCTGCACTGATAAGGCGATACAGACTCACGCGGCCATCCTTGACCGCTTTGCACAATTCGATATACGCATCAGGGCAAGCGCGAAACGCGGGCTTGAGTTCCCCAAGCGCACGTTTCGATTGCGTCACGACTTCAATTACTTCTTTTTCCATAGCAACACCGCCGCAATCACAATCACTACAAGAATCATCAACGTGGTGGAATTGCCCCCGCCCATATTGATATTGCCTACCGATAGGCTGCCACTTGATTCACCATCGGCACCGCTGACCGCGGGACCACCGTTGGCGCTAATTGGCATCGAGCCGGAATTGCCTAAAAGCCCACCAATCATAATTTGAATCCTTTCTTGTACAGGACATAACACACCAGAAGCAGACCGAGCACCCATCCGATGCGGTCAAAACCGCCCGAGACTTTGATGCCCGCCCATACGCCCACCGCACCTGCAATCAGGTATGGAATAAACGGCATTACTTCTTCCCCTTAGCGACGTAGAACATCGCCAATAACAACAATACGAACAGCATTCCCATCATTAGGTGCGTGGTGGTCACCCCCGCAAACGCGGAGGTGTACACAGGCTCACCCGTGGGTTGTTGGTAGTCGTTATTGTGCTTTCGCTGTTCATCTGGATTGCTGGATTCGACGCGTTGAGCTTCGTTCTCAATCTTTACGCCGAGCCAGTCTTTGCCCAAGTCGGTGACGTCGGTCATCAGTTCGCCGCCCGTTTCTAAGACGCCATCCCAAATGGAACCCCACATGCTTTGCTCTTGCGCCATAACGCCCCCTTACTGCGCGGTAGGCACCGCCACTTGTTCGATGGCTTCAATCAGAACCGGAATACTACCCGCCGCCGTTTTTTCCACTTCAAACGCCAGTTGTTTCATGGCCGCCGTTGGTAAACGTGCTTCGCTACCAAACCCGCAACGCGTGAAGTCCATCGAGAAGAAGCCCGCATTCTGCTCACGACCCGCCGCGGCTAAGTCGTAGGCGTTATCGGCCTTGTTGACGTTGAGCTCTTCACGTTCATCACGCAGGACGCGAACGCGTTCAATGGTGTTGTCTTTGAGGTGCAAACGCTTGATAGACAGCGCCGCGCTACGCTCGGCAAAGTCAAACGGTGTGCGACCACTTGATGCGGCGTACCACGTTTGCGAATAGATGCGCGGCATGTAAATGCGTTGGCTTTGCGCCGCCGTGGTATGAGCACGAGCGCGAATCATTGGCGCCGCGGCACCCGTTTTGGCTTTTAGCTGGATGTACATAAACCAGATTTCGCCTTGCAGCGTGACTAGCTCACCTGTACGGATACCCAGTTTGGTACGCATCGACAAATCCGAGAAGTTCAGCACGTAGCGACCCGCTTGCACGTATTCTTTCTTGTGCTCTTGTAAGTCGATAAGGTCTTGACCCGTCACGTTGACGATTTCACGGCCGTTCACTTTTACCGTGATGCGCTCGATATCTGCCGCGTCGAGAATGTCCGTCACCAGTTCAATGTTTTGGTACGTTGGACCCGATACCAAACGCAAGGTGGCTTGGTTGCCCCAGTTCACACCCTCAACAGGGTCAAGCTCACGTGGACGCGGGTTAAAAGGTTGTTTTAGTGCTTCCATTAGAACCACCCATTTTCGCCGTTAAGAGTTTCACGCACTGGATTGAGCACGCTGATGTTGTTGATAGCGGCAATCACGATTAACGTGATAATCAGTGCCATCAGTAGGTTTTTGTGTTGCTGTTTCATGTTGTCCCTTTCGGTTGTACACGGTTAAAAAGTGATTTCATGAAACAGGGATTTGAGAGGAAGCGAAAGCGGGCGCAACCTATAGGTTAAGTGGTTAACCTATAGGTTGAATGAGCGTTGAAATTAACGGTGAATGGTGCCCGTCAGACAGTTAAATGAGGACTTTTCCACGTTGCCGATACCATCCCGAACCAACAAATATTCGGCAATCGGCTTACCAATCGCGGCTTTGTTGTGCTTGGCTGACTTCAAGCTCGCCAAGGTATCGACGCACAAGCCCTTTTTATCCGCGAGCCATCGCGCATCGGCCATCGAGTTCACCGCACCAATCCACCAAACAGGCGATTGCTCGGTCACGGTCTTGGGTACTTCCTGCCCGCGTTGGAAAATCGAATGCAGCACAAGCCCATATTGACGCCCACCGCGCCATAATTCGCCCGCCTTGCCTTTGAGTTTGCCGGACGTTTCCACGCAGCTTGCAAGCTCTTCGATGATCACATGCAGTTGTTTGGCGTCGCCATTACCGACCGCCCACACCGCGGCACTGAAGAACTCCAATTCTTCCGAGCAAGCCCCATCTTTAGGGATATACGCCAACTTGAACGACTTGCCGCGCTTACGTGCCATCACCAAAGCTTTGACGAACGCCACGCGAGAACTGGTTTCAAGGCATTGTTGGCCGCGGAATTTCGCCCCCGCGTAGTTGCGGTAAGGGTCAAAAAAAACCGCTTGCGCGGCTTTTGGCACCAAACCTAAGTGCTTAACGGCGGAGGTTTTACCCCCGCCCGTGCCCGCCACGTAGATGACATGCTCGGCATCGTGTGACGGGTTGGAGTTGACCGGATTGGGGAATTTAAGCGGCGTCTTTTTCTTTTTGCTCACGCTGTTTTTCCTCCTCGATAGCTAATAGCTCTTTTTGGTATGCCATGGTTTTCTTGGCACTGTAGACTAGAGACAACACCGCCAAGCCGAGCACGGCTTCTTGCATGTAATCACCAAACAGCGACGACACGCTATCACTGTGCTTTTCCAACACGGGCAACGCCGCATCAATCACCGCCGCTTTACCTTTTTCATCAAACTCAAAATCGACACCGGAAATAATCGACGTGGCTTGTTCGGCAATGGTGAACAGCACCGACAATGCACCCTCGAACATTTCACCCGCGGGTTGGTGGTTGTCGTCGTTGGCCGCTTCGGTTGGTAAGTCGGTTAGTTCGCTGACTTCGGTTTGTTCCAGTCCACTGATAACTGCGGAAAAGTCGCCCCAATCATCTAATTCTGGTTGGTTTTCAATTTCATCCTGCATTGATTGGCTCTCCCTGTTCGGTTGGTTGTTTGGTTGGCATCAGTTGACGAATCGCCCAAATCAACAAGGCGACAAAGGCTATCCCCGCTAAGACTTTTTTAACCGGAAACGGCGGCTTTTTAACGGGCGTTGGAACGGGTTCCGGTTCGGTTACTTGCTCGGTTTCAACGCTTGGCGCTTCCACTTGTTCAATTACTTCAACGCTAGGCGTATCAGTGCTTGCAACGGTTTCGGGTACTGGTTCAACCGTTGGCGACTTAGTCTCAATTGTGACGGCGTCACCCACTTCTAACTGTTCAACCGAGTCAACCATGTTGGTTTCTACAAAAGCGTTAATGCTCTTGCTCATTGGGCTGTTACCACAGCTCGGACACTTGTAATAAAGCAGCCCTAAATTGCGCCCGTTTTTGGTGGGTTCGCCCTCGGCGATGAGCTTGCCCTCACCGACACGATGCACGGTTGAAGCCGAACTACAAACGGGGCACGATACGTGCCCGCGAATTGGGTTGGGATGTTTACTCATCGGCGGCCGCCTCGACTGTTTCCAATTGCTGCATGTTGCCTTGCACACAACCGCGATATTTTTCACGCACCTTGTTATTGAGCTTGGTAAGCTGCTCGATTTGGTCGAACAGCGTCGGATTTAACCCGAACGCTTCAAGCGAGAAATTACCCGTCATGAGCATCTTGCTTGCACGTTTGATAATCGCGTTGGTGTCCATGTTTTTGAACTGGCTCAACTCCTTTTCTACACTGGCGTTGAGTTTGTCGGCCGCATCGAGCGCGGCCATTGCTTGCTGACATTCTTTGAGAGATAGCATTTCCATTGTTTAAGCCTCGGCTAGTTCTTCATCGGTGTTCGGTTTGTTCTGAATCTGTTTGTTGACTTCCTTCATCCAGACCAACATGAGACGCCAAAACACGCCGCCTTTGCTGCGCTTTACTTCGGTTTCCATTTCTTGGGTGATTTTGTCGATGTTGCTCATTGGGTTGTCCTTACCTAGTTGCTGAAATCGTTGTCGCAAGCAATATCCCAAACGGGTTAAATCAGTCGTAATGTGTTGTTTTGTAATTTGATTGAACAATATTGGTCGATGGAAACCGTCGCCCCATTCGCCAACGGCTCTAATAGGCATTTCACTCCCTCAAAGCTCCATCCGGTGAGCTTCTTCAACTCTGTAATGAGTGGGGAGTTACAGTTATTTTCAGTGCTCCAAGACGTCGCTCCGCGACTTTTTAAAAGACGCTTTACGTCTTTCGTTTGCACGAGCGAATAGCACTCGCTAGCGGTTTCGATGACTTGACCGCACCACTCAAAACCAATGATTTTTTTGATTGGTTCGCCGTAGTCGTTTTTGTTTTCTTTGTAAGCCAACTTCGCGCCCTTAGCTAACTGACAAAACAGCGCCCATTTGGATGAGTCAGCCGCTTGTCTCAGTTCTTCTAGCTGATCATCTTTCTGGGTTTGTTCTGCTGTCGCTCGGCGTAAACTGCGCCACAAAGACACAGGCTCACCGCCAAATTGCTGAAACTGGCGAATGCGGTGTACCGACGCCCAAGCACGCACTTTAAATGCGCTTTCCTCGGCTTCGGTGTCTGGCATGTGTTTACCGTTGATGTTCTTCGAAACGTACTTGGCAATGTACGCCGTTGCGCCGCCCTTGCTTGGGTCGGCTTCTTTAACGTCGAAGCGTGGCGTGATGTCGTCGCCCAGTTCCTCACGGTCTGGCGCAATCGCCTCACCGCGGAGAATACGAATGATGTTGGCCTTGTCTTTGTGAGAGCAAAACAAGAAATAGTGCGCGTGACTGGTTGCGTCTTTGTGTGGCTCGGCCACACGAAAGCCAAAGTATTCAATCTCCAATTTGGCCAACTTAGCGCGAGCAAGTGACCATTGGCGCATTAACTCTGCGTGTCCGTCTTTGACGCTTGAGCCATCCCACTTTGGAGAATTGCGGTGATAACGGCTCGGTAGTGTCCACGTAATGAAAAGCGCGGTGTATTCCAGTTCGTCGGCCAGTTCTTCAAAGCCACGAGAGCGAACCATCATTTCAATGCGTCGATTCTCAGGGTTAGCAATGGTGCGCTTTGCCACTTCCTCTAATGGAAAGTGCTCGCCTGTTTCCTCGTTGTACACGCTCATCGACTTCATGTACTTCTCGGATTCGCGTTGCTTGCGCTTCCAGTTACTAAAGGAAATCTCTGACACGTATTTGCTTTGATGGCCTTTGTCACCCACACGGCTCATGGTGATTTGGGCGTACTCGATGTAGTCACCACGCAGACGCAGCAAACGACGTTCAACCCACTTTTCAGACTGCATTTTGAGTACCGCGGCTGTTAGCATTTGCTCTAACACTTCAACGTCTTTCACTTTGAAATTCACGTATGGCGGCTTGATGTGAATGGTCTTAAGTAACGCTTTTTGCTCAGAATAAACCGCGGCCAACGCCTCTACAAAAGAGGCGTAACCCTCGGCATTTAGGCTTGATAAAATCTCGGCGCATTGGTCGGCGTACTTCTCCGCGAACTTGGTCAGCGCGTCGTCACGCATCAAGATGTTGTGCGTCAATGGCTCGCTATGCGCGCCCTTTCGACTGTCAACAAACGAGTAACGGTTCTCGATATGGTGTGCGCACTTCAAGCCAAATTTCACCGCGTCTTTGGCGGTTTTAATGACGTTTTCACGTGTGGCGTTTTGGCGCAGTGTACGCGCCTCCACTTTACGGCGCACATCGTTGCGAACTATCGCGGGTAAGCGTGGGAAGAATCGGCGTGAAAAGGCACTTTGATGAATGGCATCATTGGCGAACGTCTTGCCCGCCATCTTGATTTCTATGGCTTTGGTGTCGAAGTCCATGCATCCCCCTGATTAAAGGGAAGAATCCGCGCCCACTTGGGGCGCTTCATCTTGCTTGCGGATTTCGTGTAGTGGTTGGCCGTTGTTTTGCGCGCCAAGTGTCGCCATACGGTGAGCGGTAGTCGTAATATCGGCCAAGGTGTCGTTTTGTGCTTTGATGCAAGCGACAAGCGTCATCCCTTGGTAAAGCCAAAGTGAGGCTTCAACGGCTTCAAGCTCAAAACTATCGAAGTAGATATGAGTTCCGTTGTCTTGTGATGCAACAAGTTGGCGCTGATTGCGGCGCGATTTCCAGATACTCAAATTCATGCTACAACCCCCTGACGAAAACGTGTAGGAATGTAGGTCTGTTTCTTTTTAGGGAATTGCTCGGCGAACTTCTCGCGTAATTCTTCGATTTTACGCAGCGATTTAGCCGTTTTGATTGGGTCTGGATTTGCACACCCTGCCATATCAGGGCAAGGTAAGTGGATTGGGTTTGAGATTATACGTTCCATGTTCATAGCCTCCGCAAGCTGTCTCTTTTTTGAACATGGCAACCGTAAACGAATTATTTTAAACGTACAAACGAGTTAAACTACTGAAATAGCACGTAAGATGCTCTACAATTTAACAATCTTGTTTCTTTTTTAAACAGTTACTAAATGAACTACACAAACATACTTTTAGACAGAGTAAAAGCTAAGTACGAACTGGGCTCAGACTACAAACTAGCTCAGAAACTTGGCGTTGGTCGTAGTCGCGTAGCCCACTGGCGCGCGGGTAGCTGTTCTATGGATTGGGAAATAGCCTTTAAAATCGCTGACTTACTGGAACTAGATGATCAAAATTTGGTGTTCGGTTTGATAGATGATAAGTACAATAACCCCCGCTTAATCAATGCCTTACAAGCAGGCGCACCCGTCTAACCTATATTAACCCTTTCACATATAATGCGCACTGTAATAGTGGTTCCTGTGGACTTGAAATCACTAAGGCCAATCCAGTGCAAGCCATTGAGATTCCTGACAATCCAAGCCCATTAAACTTTTTTGCAATTCCTTCCCATACTGCTTTTATCTGCGGATTATCATTGCGATCAGCGTGACAACCCAACAATGCAATCTCAGGGTCTAAACCTGATTGCTCTGCAAGAAAAATTGCTTGTGTATCAGTCATATAACGCTTTCCTTTGCGGAAATCACTGATTCTCTGCGGCGGTACATTCATATCCGCTGCAATTTGTTTGTCTTGTACGTAACTTTGAGCCTTTTTGTAGGCATCTAATAGTTTGTTCTGATACATACCGCTTCCTCCGTTTCCGTCAGTTTAGCTTATCAATCACCATTTTTGGTGTCTTGCGCTAACCAATTTTGGTGATTACGCTAATAACCAAATTTGGTTACTCACTTCAAAACTGGATTGGTTTTAATGGAATCTCAAGCTCAAATCATCTATTACGACTTGCTGCCTGACTACACGGTTTCTGTGTTGGTCAAAGGTTGCGACGAATGGGATTTGCTTAAATCCATGTCTCATCTTGAGTCTTGGGCTTCGTCTCAGTTTGCTTCTTATGAGTTGGTGTCCATCACCAACACGACCGTTGAACAACGTATCAATTTGGGGGTGTTTGATGACTACCGCAACTAACATCCTCAAGAAGTTCGATGAGCAAAGCGTTCATATTGATTACCTGTGTTTTACGTTTGCTGTGAAAGACTTACGCCATTGTCATGACGCCGTTCGTCGATTGCACAAGCATGAGGAATACAAAGGCTTTGCCAAATCAGGACTGTTACAGCGTCACTGTCGAGCACCTAAGTTCCCTGCTCCACCTGTGTTTAATCCGACCGTCGCTAAGACATCTGAAGAAATTGAAGCGTACAACAAAGCGTTTGATATCTGTTACCGCAACTATTTGGAAGATTGTTTGCGCATCTTCACCAATCAAGTGCTAGGTTTGTCGCTGTCTGCGCCTCGCGGTTTGGGTTTTCAGTTCTACACCGAATCCATGAAACTGACTTCGCCAGATGGTGAAGACTTCTGCGGTTTCGTTGGTATCGGCGGTAACAATGACACGGTGCATTTCCAAATCAACGGAACGGGATGCAAGCATGTATTTGCCCGTCGTCCTACGTGGTCGCTACATGACTGGCTGACCAATGTGCTTGGTGTGCAAACTTTGGCGCGTGTTGACTTGGCCTATGACGATTACGACGGCATTTTTGATTGCGAATACGCTTACAAGGCGTGGCGTGACGACTGTTTCCGCACTGCAGAACGTGGTCGTGGCCCTGTGCTTCATGAAGATATGACCATTGCCAGTATCGGCAAAGACGGCAAACCGATTTACACCAAAGAGCAATACTCGATTGGTTCGCGAACCTCGCGCATTTACTGGCGCATCTACAACAAGGCGCTTGAGCAGAAACTCGCGAACACGGGTCTTGTCTGGTATCGCTCTGAAGTTGAGCTGAAAAAATGGAATGTTGATGTGTTGCTGAATCCGGCTGGCGCGTATGCCGCGCTGAATGATTTCGCTGCGTCGATTTCTACTGCAAAGAAATTCAATACCAAACCTGTCCCGACCAAACGCGCAGCGTTAGACCTGTTGGCCTCTGCGCATTGGATGCGTCGTCAGTACGGGAAAATCCTTAATTCACTTATCGAGTTCCATGAGGGCGACATTGAAACCGTGGTCGGTTCCCTTGTCCGTGATGGAACGAAATTCACCTTCCCCGATACCTACGGCAAGTTGGTGACTCACATATTGGAGACTTAACAAATGGCTAAATCCGTTTTTGTACTTGGCATGGATATCACTTGGAACTCAGCACGTGGTGACAGTGCTCAACTGAACGTGTCGCGTCCTCTACGTGAAATCAACTCAGAGAAATTCAAACGCCGCACTATCGGTGAATCCGGTGATGTGAACCCACAGTGGGACCAACCGTTGATGATTGATCATCAATACGCCCTATTACTTGAGCGCACAGGTGCCCTCGTTCCTCGCCGTGAATACCAATTGCGTTTGGAGATTAACCCAGACGATCCATTGGCAGGTGCCATTGTGACAGAACTCATCCCTGTGGATGACGACATCAAGAAACATTTTGAAGCCTCGTTAAAGGCTAAATAAGGAATTTCGTTATGCCTGTGTGTGCTTTACCTAACGCGGACGGTTTTCTCGCTGTCGTTCCTGATATTGAAGCGGCTTCATGCAGCGGTTATGTCATGGTCACGGCTCAAGAATATGACACGTTAATGAGCTACACACAGCTGACTCCAGGAGAGATATCTCAAGCGTTCAGCTTGGGTTTCACCTTGGTGTTCGTTGGCGGATATCTCTCAACTTACGCCATCAAGATGGCAATACGTTTAATAAAACTACTTTGAGGAATCTGTTATGAAACGTCTAAACGCGCTTAAAAAGTTCGGTAAACAAGCGGCGGCAACCGTCACTGTTGCGGTGCTTTCTGTCCCTGCTATGGCGGCGGAAGGTGGTGCAGCTGACCCGTTCTCCGCTATCGACTTATCTGGTGTGGCAACCAAAATCGGCGCGGCAGGTCTGGTGATTGTCGGCATTACTATGGCTTACAAATCCATCACTCTTGCTAAGCGTGCTGTGAACAAGGCTTAAGTTTATGTTGGCCGTTCTCCACGATGTCCAACTCATCGTCTTTGTGCTTTTGGGTGGCATTGCCGGATACGTGGCCAGCCAAAACTTTAGAGGATAAGGGGGCTTCGGTCCCCTTTTTTAATGGTGAAAACGTGAATAAATCACTCTTTTTACTTCTGTTTTCGTGCTTGTTCCTGTCATGGCATGCAAGCGCAGCTCAACCTACTTACGCCGTGAGAGATGTTATCGCTTATCCCGACTGTAAGCTGTCTAGGGGGATGAGAGTTAACCCTTATTCTTATGTCTCTTGTTATGAAAACAAGTTTGTTCGATACAAAGACTTCTCCACTAAGTCATGTTACATGGATAGCGATGAGTTCGGCTTACGTATAATGTGTAATACCGACAGCTCTTCTTTCCCGAAAATTCAAACTGTATGGTTCCGTCATGATACTGCTAAGTGTCCAGCTGACTATGAAATGATAGAAGATGGTGACGGTGTCACCTGCGAACCTATCGTTCCTGCCTGTGAGTATGGTGAAAACCCTGACGGCACCTGTATGGACGCTTGCCAGTTCAAAAAATCCATTGATGAAACCAAGCTGCTTCAATGGTTGGCGTACGTCTATGGTGAACAGGTCACAGGGGCATGCTATGGCGATTTTGGCGCAACCCGATGCGAACTAGAACGCATTCCTAGTGATACCACGCTGTGTACGGGCGTTGATTCTGGCGAATGGACACAAAACACAATCTGTCATGGAACATTCCAGTTCAAAGGCAATCAGTGTGAAGGCGGCACACTCTTCTGGGGTAAAGATGGCCCTGACACCCCTATTATTCCTGATGACCCCATTCATGACCCTGACGACCCGACAGGTGACATCGAAGACCCTAGCGTATTACCTGACGACTCAACCAATACGGTGAATCCACCGGATACCGACAGTGAGCCAGACGTGGAAGAGCCTGACACCGATGAATCGACAGATACGGCAGTTCTGAAAGCCATTACTGGGATGAATAAGGACGTCAACAAAGCCCTGAATGACATGAACATCGACATCAATCAAGCCAGTGCTGACGTTCAAAACCAAATCATTGCGCTGAACGCGTCGATGGTCACCAACACGCAAGCCATTCAAAAGCAGCAAATCAACGACAACAAGATTTACGAAAACACTAAGGCCCTTATCCAACAAGCGAATGCTGACATCACCACGGCCATGAACAAGAACACCAATGCCGTTAATGGTGTGGGTGACGACGTAGAGAAAATTGCAGGCGCAATGGATGGTATCGCGGATGAAGTTTCCGGTATTTCTGACACCTTAGACGGTATCGCAAACACAGATACGTCTGGTGCAGGTACGGGTGGTACGTGTATCGAGTCCCAAAGTTGTACTGGCTTTTATGAGTCGGGCTATCCCGATGGTTTAGGTGGTTTAGTGTCCGGTCAGTTAGATGATCTTAAACACAACACCATCGACAACTTTGTGAACTCGTTTGGTGACCTCGACTTATCCAGTGCTAAGCGCCCTTCTTTCGTGCTCCCTGTGCCGTTCTTCGGTGATTTCAGTTTTGAGGAACAAATCAGCTTTGATTGGGTGTTCGGTTTTATTCGTGCGGTTCTCATCATGACGTCAGTGTTTGCGGCGCGTCGTATTATTTTTGGAGGTTAATATGGATTGGTTAGTCGATTTATTTAACAAGCTGTTGGTGTTCCTCTACCAGCTTTTAATCTCGCTGGTCAACATGCTCAAAGACCTGTTCTTTTGGGCGGTTGAGCAAATCATGGCAATGGTGAATCTGTTGCTCTCTGGTGTGTTCTCCCTATTCGCTCCGGTCGATATGAGCCAGTACATGACCAGTATTCCACCTACGGTGGCTTGGGTTATGGCGGCGGTCGGTGTGCCTCAATGCCTGTCTATCATTCTGGCCGCTATTACGGTGCGCTTGATGCTGCAATTGATTCCGTTCACGAGGTTAGGCTCATGATATACGCCATAGCAGGAAGACCAGGTGGCGGTAAAACCTATGAGGCGGTTGCCTACCACATTATTCCGGCCATTAAGGATGGCCGCAAAGTCATCACCAATATCACCTTAAACATTGATTGGTTCGTTAAGGTATTTGGTGAAGACGTTCGAGAACTCATCAAAATCGTGGATGGCCGTTTAACGGATTTCGGTTCAACCTCGCGTCCGTTCAGTCAGATTGAAGACTACTCGGACGAATGGCGCAATGAAAAAGGACAAGGACCACTTTATGTGGTCGATGAGGCGCACATGAGCTTGCCAAGTCGAGGCTTGGCCGCGCCGATTCTAGAATGGTACTCAATACACCGTCACTACGGTGTCGATATCATCTTGCTTACGCAGAACATCCGCAAAGTGCATCGAGACATTAAGGACATGATTGAAGTGACCTACCGATGCACAAAGAACACGGCCATGGGTTCAACCAGTTCTTATACCAAGAAAGTGCAAGATGGTTGTGCCGGTGAAGTGGTGAACACCTCTACCCGATTTTATAAGTCAGAGTACTTCCCGTTCTATAAGAGTCATTCGCAATCCAACAAGCAAGTGCAGGAAGCCGAAGCAAAAGACATTCGCCCGTTCTGGAAGCGTTGGCCTGTCGTCGGAACGGTGGTGCTGTTATCGCTTGGGTTAGTTTTCAATATCTGGGCTTGGTGGCCGGAGCCAGAGCAACCACCCGACCCCGTTAAACCACCGCAACCAGTACAAACGCAGCTGCCTGATGGAACGCCAACGGTAGATACGGCAGAAACCAAAGCGAAGAAGAAAAAGAAAGCATCAGGGTTCGGGCCTTTGGAGGATTACGACTTCTATATCACCGGATACGCAAAGCAAATCGCCTACGCAAAACGGCTGAAGTATGCTGCCGAACTCGACCGTGACCTGACGTTCTACAAGATATACATCGATGTGTACGATGGTCGCGACAAGCTATTCAGTTTCGACCATCTGGACTTGGTAAAGATTGGGTATCAGTTCGAAGTGTTGAGCGACTGCGTATATCGAGTGACTTGGGAAGAAACAGAAAGGATCTTCACGTGCGGCCAAAGAGAAAAGCCATCAGACATATTGCAGCAAAACATGCCTGTCCATATCTAGACCGCTCGCCACAGCGTCGAAGCTAGCGCAGTCTGCGTAGACCGAGGAAGCGGAACATGTAGGGCACCAAACCTTGGCACTTCCACACCGAACTTAATCATGGGGCTCTATACGAGCCCTTTTTTATTACGTGCGCGGTATTGCGAGCATTTTGGGAGGGGCCCGTTTTGCGGGAGGGACCTAAAAGCGGAGCAAACCCCCGAATCTGTATTACGGGGGTAAATTCCTCCACTGCACGTTCTTTGGCTTACTATTGCCACAAAAAAACGAGCTATCAAAGCTCGCTTATTTTTCAGTTTTCTTATGCGACTGATTCAATCGCCCTACACTTTATTTCAGTTCCTTGTTCTAGTTTTTGAGCAATAGTGATTGGGTCGTATTTGTTCAGCGCTTCGAATCTTAGCAGTGGATGCCGATCCTTAAACGCATTGTTCACGTAAATGTCACGCTCTTGGCGCTTTTGCTGACGATGTGAGGAATCATCTAGCTCGATAACGGCCATGATCTTCGTGTTCTTATCCGTGATCACAAAGTCCATTCGTTTAGCCCAAGTCTTAGAGTTATCCTTGAAGTTAACAGGCTGAACTAATGCCATCATCGAAACTTGGCTGTGCACTATATACTCCGGCGGCAACACCTCTAGTAGAACTTGATAGAAGTTATTCTCAGCCTTTGAGCACAGGTAGTTTCTTTTCTTGTGTGGCACCACTTTTTTCTTGCTTTCTTGGTCACCTAATTGTGCTCCAGTGCTCGAACCAACAAACGGTTTTACGTTACTTTTATTAGCCTTGTCTTTAGTCTTTGTGAATAGGTAAAAAATACAACCTATTGATAATACAATAATTAATTCAAACACATTTTAGTCCATACTTGATGTTGACGAAAAGTGCATATAGTAGCATACATTCAATCTCTAGAAGTGAGAGTGCTGCATCGAAAGTATCATATTTTCTTAATCGGCAGATTATTGCTATTATATGTATGGATATACAGTGTTGGTGATTTTATGCTTATTAGATATGTTAAGAGCAACGTCGGTCATCTAATAGATGCTGACGGTTACGATGTATACGGGAAGCGTATCGACGTCCCCGCTTTGCTTCGTGACGGTGAACATAAATACAGTAGATACCGAGGATTAATCAACGTCTTTGAGTGTGGTTCCTTTCAGCGAGTTAAGTTGGTTGGCTTCACTGAGTACAGCTTTGATGAAGGGAAAAACTGGATACAGATTCCTGAGAACCACTACGTGATTGGTGTAAGAAAATCGGGCGAGTTTTATGTTGTTCTATTCAACGGCAAGCCAAGGACTTTAGCTTACATACCTAAAGAACCAGAGCGTTACTATAACAATGTACATTTCATTCACAGTACAAAGTGACAGCTATCTCCGTTCTTCCACTAAGTTTGCACTATGCTATTCATACATCGTGGATGCTCTTTTATCATATGAAACAGTGATGTAAGATAAAAAGTACCTTATTATTTAAAGGCACAATCGATGCAAAAAAAGTTAGCAATAGGTACCATCGTCTCATTAATCTGTATAGCTGCGTTTGTAGCTATCTTTATGCTTAACTCGACTCTATTTGGGTATGAAGTTACAAGCTTCAACGCTTTCACGCAGAACTTCCAAAACGTCGCAATGCCTATAGTGACTTTGGTCAGCGTATTGCTACTGTATTTGTCAATATCAGCTAATACAAAACAAGCAAAGTTATCGCAAATCGATGAATTAATTAACGGCCATTTAGACAATTTAAAGAGCCTGTTGTCAAAACCAATTGAAGTTCCTTATGCTATTGACTATATCCTTTCCGATTACGGAGATACTTCTTTAATGAAGTGGGATTTGTCTAGGTTACTTATCCAAGTAAATGCATACATTAGCAATGAAAGATACATAGGCCATTCTAACGTTAAGTCAGCAGTTTATGATTTTCTAAATTCATCTTGTTTTGTTAATGGTATTGCGTTTGATAATGTTATTGAGTCAAGTTTCAACGACATAGTTCTGTTGTTAAAACAAAGGCAAGTGATTGATGTGGATACCCATCGAAACGGGTATGTTTGGAACAAGATAGAGCTAATCCCGCCAATTCTGGAGTATTTGGATCTGCGAAATGCCGAGATTTCAGCTATTTTCGAGGGTGAGCTTAAGTACAGTAAACCTTATATTAACAAGTGCGTTTCGGTTGTTGGACATGCAGAAACTTGCTCCAATTTTTCCGACCGACTTAATCACCTTCAGAAGCTTTCAGCGTGTGAACTTCTTACTACTGACAAAGAGTTTGTCCTCAAGATAATTGAGGAATCAAAAAAATCTGCAGCTTAATGACTAAGGCTCCTTTAGGAGCCTTTTTCTACATCATGTCTCTAAGTGCTCTTGCATATTTTAGCACTTGACCAGCTGCTTCTAAATCAGTTAATGCCCCAATCTCTAACAAAGCTATTCCTGTCAAAATCTGCTGAGCCGTTACCAATTGACCAGTTGGAAGTTCAAGCCTGTCATAGTGCATTTTAAAATGTTCCCACTGTTCTGATGGGCTAAGCTCCCTTCCCTTTGTCATTCTCATCAACCGTTTACACTCCGGTGGAATGGTTTTCCCCTTATCCCATTCTTTGACTGTTCTCACAGTTTTTAAACAAAGTTCAGCAGCTTGTTCGACAGATAAACCACATTCAAATTCACGAAAAATATAGTTTTTAGTCATTTCGTGATACTTCATTGAATAGTCCCTCAAAAGAGAGACATTTTATAGGACTAGCATATGCAATCGAATTCAACATAAGCAGATATAATGCGCACTGAGGGGAATGTAAACTCAAAGCAATAATGTCCGGTTTTAGCTACTTTAATGTCATCCTAAGATTAACAGCTTTAACCGAGGTTTCTGTGGGCTTGCAATCGCTAGTTTGGTTTGTGGTTATGCTTACGAAGCAAATCAAATCTCTTATTGAAAATTGATGCGCGCTTAGTCCTCGACTTACTGGCGTGTTCTTCCGTAAGTACCTGAATCAATCTATGTATGGTGATGATGGCCAACTCACTGAATTTGCCATTCAATGGCATCACGATTACTAACTTAAGCGCTACCAAACAAAAAAGCCTTTCATACTTGCCTCGTACAACAGCAAAAATCAGCTAAACGCTCTAATCGCTCCGCAACGAAATCTGCCAAAAATCACGAGCTCAGTTCACTCGCTCTTAATCAAGGCGTTCTGAAACATTTATAAGCCTGTGGTTATATGGAGGCGAATGTACTTTTCGGGGTATTTGTAACGATAGCGTTTTCCTTTCTTCAAGTTGGACTTAACGTACCTACACACTTTTTGGTCACCACTACTGGTTACTCTTTTTATTACTGCGTTTTTACTTTTGTGCTCCATTTCTATCATGACGTCACAATAACCTTGATAGCCATCAAACTTATTGTCTACTTTCTTTTGAAGCTTAGTCTTAATCTTTTTAGCCAACAGGTTCGTTTCTGAATCGTCAGCAAAAACTGAATTACTTGCAAAGATCAATATCATTAAAGTTACAACGTATCTCATCGTTTTGGTCCGTTTATGTTGTTGATTGTTCAATGATAAGTAATTTTTCTGTAGATACGAAAATGGGACGCCACATTGCGTCCCATTTAACATGATGAAGTAACTGATATGTAATTAAGCGCGCTTCTTGCCTTTGTTTGCTTTGAAGCCCTGGTGCGGAAAAACGTTACGAATCCTCTGTTGAACTTTTTTGGGAATGCCTTTGGAAAAGCTTAAGCGCATTCCTGTTCGTTGGCTATACACCTTCATTTCACCAGTAAACGGGTTATGCTCACTAATATCCTGTAAGTTGTGTTTGAAAGAAGGAGGTAGATGCCCTTTTACGTTACTAATATGGCCATTATCGAACTTTACTTTTAACACCGGCCTATCGACTGCGATCAACCAAAAGATCACGATGGCTGCAATTAAGATTACATATAACATTTGGCACTCCCTATCCTAGCTAGATAGCAATTTACTCAAATCCTCTTTAATTGAGGTAACTTTTTGACTCGCTTTTTCACTTCTCGACGCTTCGGAAAGCAAATATTCAATTGCGTCAGATAACGTACAACCAAGTTCATTCGCTCTACTAGAAAGCTTTTCCCAAACTCGGTAATCTAAATCAATGGATTTCTTCTTTGTATGGACTTGCTCTGCATTGAAGTGACGTTTCCGTTTCGCTCGGATAGCCTGCTTGAGTTTATTATCTAACTCTTCTGACATGTGGTTTTCTATCCAAGCTAAGACAAGTGTAGGCTCGTGTTCAAGGCGTTTTAGTTCTGCGACCGCTGCATCTGCTTCGCTTGTATCAATATGTCGGGTAATCGCTTCACCATCTTTCCATTTTTTGATGAGATACTTCCATTTCCACCCACATTCTAGATTCTCAAGCTGCTGATATTTCATTTGTTCCGACCCATAAACATAACCTAGTGACAGCGTAACCCAGATGGTTTACTTGGGCAAATAAAACTCTTAGAAGTATCGATGTTGATCACTCATTTGTCTAAGTATTGTTCATTGAGAGATGAATGCCGAGAGCAAACCAAATTGGTGCTAGGGTGTTATAGTCCGTTTCGTTATAATGTCGGCAAGATTGAATTACGATGAATTTTAATGAACCAACTTAATTGGCAAGACGTAACACCTTCACTTGAGCAGTACGAAGCACTTTTAAAGTCTGCACCTTCGTTAACAAAGAAGTCTTTTACTGATCTCCAACCGAGAATGTCGGCAACGATATCTCGTTTTTCAAAAATTTCCGGATTGACGCGAGTACTACTCATTAACTGCGTAGATAATGCTGTATATAGAGAGTTCATCAGTAAAGCTCTTCAGAGCCAGTCTAACGCTGCGATAGTTTTTTCGGAATCACTTGATGCCAAACGTTTATTTGACCGTTACAGTGTTGATGTAAGTGGTGATATTGCCTTCCAACCTGGTTTAATTTCACAGGCAGATAACGGTTACTTAATTGTACCGGCTAATCTAATTTTGGCTAACCCAGGGCTTTGGCCAAATATAAAGTCTGCAATTCAACAAAACCTTATCGAGCCACTGAACCTAAGCCCTACTCGTTTACCTACTTCAGTACCGCAAGCTAAAGCTTATGATGTAAAACTGATTGTAACAGGAGAAAGAAGTCAGTTAGCAGAGCTAGAATACATCGATGAAGACTTCTGTTCTGGCTTTGCCATGTATACGGAAGTTGAAGAAGATATTCATCTGTCAGAGCAGAATTTGACAGATTACTTTGGTTTAGTGAACTGGATATGTTCTCAATATCAGCTGCCTCACTTAACTGAATGTGGTTTTAGAAGATTGTTGCTAGCCGGTATGAGATTTACTGAAGATCAACATTATCTGCCTTTAGGAGTAATGTGGCACTCTCAACTTCTAACGCTTGCCAGCCAGTTCAGTGATGGTCACGCATTAGATTACAAGTCGTTAGATAAAGCGATTGACGACAAGTATTACCGAGAATCTTACCTTCCTCAGCGTGCCGTGTACGATATTTTAGATGGCCAAGTCATCATTGAGACAACTGGGGAACAAGTTGGTCAAATCAATGGCCTAACCGTTATTGATATGGCTGGGCACCCTGTCAGCTATGGTGAGCCTGCACGAATATCTTGTGTAATTCATTTTGGTGATGGCGATGTTTCCGATGTTGAGCGCAAAGCTGAGCTTGGAGGCAATCTACATGCAAAAGGCATGATGATTATGCAAGCTTTCTTGAGCTCTGCTCTGAAACTGGATGAACCACTGCCTTACTCAGCCTCCATCGTATTTGAACAGTCTTATAGTGAAGTTGATGGTGACAGCGCATCTCTTGCAGAACTTTGTTGCTTGGTAAGTGCTTTATCTGAATCTCCAATTAATCAACAAGTTGCGGTTACAGGGGCTGTTGATCAGTTTGGTCGAGTGCAAGCCGTTGGTGGCTTGAACGAAAAAATTGAAGGTTTTTATCAGGTTTGTAAACATCAAGGTTTTACAGGAAATCAAGGTGTTGTGATGCCAAAATCAAACCTTAAACACCTTGCATTACATAAAGATGTAATAGAAAGCATTAAAAATGGTGAGTTCCATATTTGGTCCGTTTCTACCGTAGATGAAGCTATTCCGATTGTAATGAATAAACCTTTTAGAGGTGAAGACGATAGCATTATTGGCAAAATAGCGGAACGTATTGAAAACTTTGAAAGACATGAGCATCCAGAAGGAATTGTGCAGCGCATCAAAAACTGGTTTGTCTAGTACTGATCGGAGTTGTTTAGCGTACACGTGTTCACTAAGATGCAGCTGTCAAAAATTGGAGTAATTGATAATGCAAAACAAACGTGATTCTTATAACCGTGACGATCTACTTGCTTCTAGCCAAGGCGAACTGTTTGGGCCTGGTTACCCTCAGCTTCCTGCGCCAAACATGCTAATGATGGATCGTGTTACTAAAATGTCTGAGACTGAAGGCGATTTTGGTAAAGGTTTGATCTTGGCGGAATTGGATATTACTCCAGATTTGTGGTTCTTTGACTGCCACTTCCCTGGCGACCCAGTAATGCCGGGTTGTCTTGGCCTTGATGCGATGTGGCAACTTGTTGGTTTCTTCCTTGGCTGGGTTGGTGGCAAAGGAAAAGGTCGTGCTCTGGGTGTTGGCGAAGTGAAGTTTACAGGTCAGATCCTGCCAACAGCGAAAAAAGTGACGTACGAAATCCACATGAAACGCGTTGTAAACCGTAAGCTTGTGATGGGTTTGGCTGACGGTCGTGTATGTGTGGACGGCAAAGAAATCTACGTAGCAAAAGATTTGAAAGTTGGCTTGTTCCAAGACACTTCAAGCTTCTAATCACGATTTTAATCGATTTATTAAGGCTCCTATTTAGGAGCCTTTTTGTTATCGAGTGTTAACCTACTTCCCTATGTCCCTATAATGTAGAAAAGGCTCCGTAGAGCCCTTTCGAATCCTTCTTTTTGTATGTGGAGAGTTTATTTGTAGAGACCAGATTGTCTTTCATCTCTGGCATCACGCCAACCACCTAACCAATACGACCGAGCATCAACTTGTTGATATGGGCAAGCCTCTTGAGACCTTCCATTCAATCCAGCTTTGTAGCCTTGAGATTGAGCTCGTTCTAGGCGATCACGCTTTTGTCTCTTCATAGTTAATTCCTCATACAGGTCCATTTACTAACGTACAGCTGTTATTGTGAAACTTTGATGGAGTTTTTATGACTCCACTTATAAGAATCGATCAAAGTAGGCAATTTCTCAAGGCATAAAAAAAGCAGAGACTCAAATGTGTGAGCCTCTGCTTGATTTAAAAATTACTGACGATTTTTAACTATTTTCTACGGAACCCAAACAATCCAAGCATGGTCAAAGCTAACCAACCAAGGCCTGCACCTTGACGCTCTGTCGTCGTTGAGTCAATGCTTCGAGATACGATGTCGTCCTTAGTTGCGTCAGCAATAGGTACTAGTTTGACTGCTACAATTTGCTCTTCAGAGCTACATGTCGCATTGTTTGCTGTTGTGCTATAACCACCTGTACATTTCATAGCAGTACCAGAGATCACACCTGCATCATTGATATCAGTTGCGTCGATAATACGGAACTGATTGTTTTGTTCAGAGTAATCACCGCCATTAGTCAAACTGTCTAGGAACCAAGCTTTTCCATTAAACAATGTTGCAGCACGTTCACTAGTCTCGCCACCTAGGCTATATGGATAGATAAAACCGCGCTTACGACGTGGCTTGCCATCGTCTTCACGAGTCGTTTCCGCATCAAGTTGCCCGACGATTTCATTGTAAGAGTTGATACCGCCCATCTTACCGCCCGCACCGCTAAAGAAAATGCCAGTAGTTGGGTAAAAAGCGCTAATAGAATCCTTACGAACATCATCTACGATAAAGAGACGATTCGGAGCAGAGCCCGTTGGCATTAAGTATCCGCCCGAACGTTTCGCTTCACCAATAGCAACAAAATTAGAGTTAACGTCGGTTAAGCGTGAGTTTGTATGAACCGTATCATCACCTTCGCGCTGTCTAGCTCCTACAACAACTTTATTTTTCCAAGTTGCGTTTTCAACGCTACCTTCGGCTTCTAGAGTTCCGACAAAAACAGTCGCATTCAGGTAGTTATCATCACTGTAAGTGTTGTAACCTACGCCATAGACCGTTGTTCCATCAGTGACAAGGTCACGCATGCTCCCTTGAGCTAACCTTTCTCCATCTTTAGATGTGCCACTAGGCCAAGCCAATTCACTGACGGTTCCGCTTTGATCCCAAATCGCTGCTTTTGATGTATGGTGAGATCCATTGGTATTGCTTGCTGTTCGAGAAACACTGCCAACAGTAAAAATGCCGTCTGTGCTCCAAGCATGGCTTTGCACAACACTTGCGTCACTATCGCCAGTAAGAATATTTGGCTCTACTGGTGCAACTACGGTATTTCTTGTTTCTAATGTAGAAGCATTTTCTGTGCTAACTTTACTCTGATTACCGACAGCTGCACCATCCTCGGTAAGCTGGTTGATAACATTGTTATATTCATTTTTATAAGCAGCAGAATCTTCTTCTATGAACGCTAACGCATTAGAAGTAAAGTCTTTACTACGTTCTTTATTCCACGGCGTCCAGTTTACTGAGGCCCAAGAGTCACAGGTGGAATAGCGAAGCTGGTTGTAACAGTAACGCTCAAAGTCTTTGAGTTCTTGGATGTAATAAAAGCCAGCGTCTAATCCGAATGGGATTTCTTCACGATAGCTGTTCCCATCCACGGCTTGTGTCGCTGAAATCGGTGTAGTGCGAGTTTCCATTGCAAGTTTAAACTGCTCTGGCGTGCAGTTTGCTGCTGCATCAAAGCAGCCTAAAGCGAAAGGTGAACCTGTTGAAGGATCTGTACCTGCATCGCCCTGTTGAATTGCAACCCCGTAAGCCGTTTGGTAGTCACCGTTTGAACCATGATCCTGAGGTGAAACCTCAACAACTTGATACAATGCCGCCTGTGCGTTCATTGTGGTACCAACCATCATTGCAATGGCGGTCAATTTGAATTTATTACTACAATTCATTGAATTCTTAACTATCCTGTTGCATTGCTTCGAGTTCTTCCCATCTCTCGAATGCGATTTCCAACTCCTGCTCTAGTGCAGCAAGCTGTTCCAATACCGGCTGAGTTTGCTCTACAGGTTTAGCAAAGAACTCTGGATCGTTCACTTGCTCCTGAAGGCTCTCGATATCCGACTCTAATTGTTCAAGTTTAGCTGGTAGAGCCTCTAATTCTCTTTGCAGCTTATACGATAACTTCTTCGAATTGTTCTTAGGTTGCGTAGTTTTGGGAGTTTCCTCAACCACTTTCTCTTTCTTCGTTGGTTTTTCAACCTGACTGCGCGAAGCAAGAACTTGGTCACGCTGTTGTTTAGCATCATGATAACCACCAACGAACTCTTCGATTATACCGTTACCCTCAAAAATCCAGCTTGTTGTTACTGTGTTGTCTACGAACTCACGGTCGTGACTCACTAACAATAATGTACCCTGATAATTGGCAAGCATTTCTTCTAAAAGTTCCAACGTTTCGATATCCAAATCGTTAGTTGGTTCATCAAGAATAAGTAAGTTGTTTGGTTTCAACAAGATACGGGCTAGCAATAATCGGTTTTTCTCACCACCAGAAAGTGCCTTAACCGGGGTTCTGGCGCGCTTAGGTGCAAATAAGAAGTCTTGAAGATAACTCAGCGCATGACGCTGACGTCCCCCAACCATTACTTCTTGTTTCCCATCCGCTAAGTTATCGATCACTGTCTTTTCTGGATCCAAAATCTCTCGGTACTGATCAAAGTACGCGACTTCTAATTTTGTTCCGCAGTGTAAACGACCAGACTGCGCTTCCAATTGCCCCAATAGCAATTTAAGTACCGTACTCTTACCGCAGCCATTTGGTCCGATAAGTGCAATACGGTCACCACGCATGATGTTAAAGCTAAAGTCGTCGACAATTGTCTTGCCTTCGTAAGCAAAAGATACATTTTCTGCTTCAAATACAATCTTACCAGAACGAGAAGCATCATCGATGTTTAGGTTAACTTTACCTTGAACTTCACGACGGTCACGACGCTCTTCACGAAGTTTTTTAAGGGCTCGAACACGGCCTTCATTACGAGTACGACGTGCTTTAATGCCTTGACGAATCCACACTTCTTCCTGAGCTAGTTTCTTATCGAACTCAGCATTTTGCATTTCTTCGACGCGAAGCATTTCTTCTTTGTCATTCAAATACTGTTCGTAATTACCAGGGAAAGAAGCTAATTGACCGCGATCTAAGTCAACGATGCGTGTCGCCATCGACTTGATGAATGCACGGTCGTGAGAAATAAAGATGATCGAGCCTTTGAAGTCTTTTAAGAAGTTCTCTAACCATTCGATCGTTGTCACATCGAGATGGTTTGTTGGTTCATCAAGAAGCAATACATCAGGATCACAAACCAGCGCACGAGCTAAAGCAGCTTTACGTTGCCAGCCACCGGATAGATCGGTCAGTTTGGTTTCTGGGCTTAGTTTTAAAGCGCCAAGTACGTTCTTAACACGGTCATCAAAGCGCCAAGCATTAGAATGATCAAGTTGCTCTTGAACTTTCGCCAAACGGTTAATGTTCTTCTCACTTGGGTCTTGAGCAACAAGATCGAGAAGATCGTGATAGATCTTCAATTGTTCGCCGATTTCAGCCAAACCGCCAGATACGTATTCGTAAACCGTACCCTCTTGATTGCGCGGTGGATCTTGTTCAAGCCGAGAAACTACTACGTCTTGAGTTATTTGAATCTTGCCATCATCCAACAAAATGTCGCCGGCAAGCACTTTCATTAACGTGGACTTACCTGCTCCGTTACGACCAACTAAACAAACGCGTTCGTTTTCTTGAAGAGCGAACTCCGCTTTGTCTAGCAATGGGTGGTCACCAAATGCAAGTTGTGCGTTATGAATGGTAAGTAATGCCATTATTATCCAACCAATGTGTGAGTTGTTCTAAGTCAAACGGCCAGTTCAACTCAGAATCTTGATATTTTAATACGGGTATTGTGACGCCGTAACGAGAAAATAGTACATCATCGAACGCAATATCAATGATATCTGTTTGCTCGGCCAAACCGACTTGGTCTACTAGAGCAAATGCCATCTCACAAAGATGGCATCCCTCCGTGCTATACAATATCAGCACGTATTAATCCTTTTGTTTGTACTACGCGTGCGTTACTAGCCAACAGTTATGAATCTGTTTATTACGCGCAAAATCTAATGGTAACGTTTGAGAAGAAATATTCTGAGCCTTCAAACCCAATTCAGCGAGTGATTCTTCATCCATCTTGAAATGACGTTTGTTATTTGAAAATACGATTGTGCCTTCACTTCTCAGTAAACGTTTGAGGTTCTTCATTAGCTTAATGTGGTCACGTTGTACATCGAATGATGTTTCCATACGCTTAGAGTTAGAGAACGTAGGTGGGTCAATAAAGATCAAGTCGTACTCACCTTTTGCGTTTTCTAGCCATTGCAAACAGTCCGCTTGTTCATATTTATGTTGGCGCCCTACACAGCCATTAAGCTGCATATTGTCTTTCGCCCAGTTCAAGTAGGTGTTTGACATATCGACAGTTGTAGTGGAACGCGCACCACCAACTGCAGCGTGCACTGTTGCACTACCAGTGTAAGCAAACAAGTTAAGGAAATCTTTACCCTGTGCCATTTCACCAAGACGACGACGAGTGATCTTATGATCCAAGAACAGGCCTGTGTCTAGGTAGTCATGAAGGTTCACGATCAGCTTCACACCGTACTCGTTTACTTCGAGCGTCTCTGATACCTGACCTAATTTTTGGTACTGGCTTCGACCTTTCTGCTTCTCACGAACTTTCAGTACAACTTTGTTCGCTTCGACACCGGTCACCTGAATCGTCGCACGGATAATGTCCGTTAGACGACGCTTGGCTTTTTCTTCAGGGATGTTCTTAGGTGCTGCGTACTCTTGAATCACAATTTGATCGCCGTACACGTCGATCGCTACGTTGTATTCTGGAAGGTCTGCATCGTAGATACGATAGCAGTCTAGTTTCTCTTTACGAGCCCACTTGCCAATCTTGCCAATGTTTTTCTTCAAACGGTTTGAGAAGTCTGGTGCGATTTGAACGTTAGTATCTGCACCTTTAACTTCATCAGCGCTGCGCTCGGCAATGCTGTAGTTCTTTTGGTGACACGGTAACGCACCATTGTTCAATTTAAACTGTTTATCAGCGCGCATACGAAGGCAACTCAAGAGCTCGTCTGAGCTAGAGAAGATAGATGCTTTACATCCGCCAAACTCAGATTTTAGCTGTCCACCGAATGCGGTATAGAGCGCAATCAGCCCCGGCTCAGTTCCTAGACGCTCACCGTAAGGTGGGTTTGAAACGATAACACCGTGTTCAAATCCTGCGGGACGAGTAATAGTTGCAGCATCACCTTGCGCAAACTCAATCAACTCTTCAACTCCTGCTCTGCGGGCGTTTTCTTGAGCAACTTTTAATACTTTGGAGTCGTTATCGAATCCAAAAAACTTAGCGTCAACTTTCTTGACACCTCGTCTAGCTTGAACATTAGCCTCTGATTTAATCTCAGCCCAGGTCTCCGGTTCAAAATCTTCCAAAACTTCGAAGCCCCATTGTTTGCGCTTAACGCCAGGTGCCATGTTGGCTGCCATCATCGCCGCTTCAATAAGCAAAGTACCAGAACCACACATTGGATCGAGTAATGGTTGATGCCCATCCCAGCCACAACGCATGATAATCGCAGAAGCAAGCGTTTCACGTAATGGCGCACGACCCGATTCTGGTCGATAACCACGCTGATGAAGACCACTACCTACCATGTCTACCCCAAGCAACGCTTTATCTTTATGCAAACGAACGTGAATACGAATATCTGGGCGTTCTTTGCTGATATTAGGACGTGGCAAGCCTTTGTTCTCAAAGCAATCTACGATGCCATCTTTGACCTTCATAGCTCCGTATTGGCTATTTCTAATCTCACGGTTTGTGCCGTTAAAGTCCACAACAAAGCGTTTAGAGCTATGAAATTGGTTAACCCAGTTAATAGTGGAAGTGGATAGATACAAGTCCATGTCGTTGTTACACGTGAACTCAGATAAAACACGTACAAATCGAGACGCTAAACGGCTCCACAAACAACAGCGATAAACCTGTTCGTTTGTCGCTTTAAATTTTACGCCTGCCTGTACTGGTTTCGCATTTTCAATGCCTAGTTTAGTCAGTTCTTCAACAAGCAAATTTTCCATGCCATTTGAAGTTACCGCGAGATATTGATTCATAGTGTTCTTTCGCTGATAAAAAATGGCTTCAATTATACCTGACTTTACGATCAATGCCTCGTTTTTAAAGGTATTTTCCCACCCGTTAGTTCAAATCATCACCACTCAAATGATCTAAAACTTTCAACATCTTTAGTTTGAATGTTTTTCATTCATGAACGTATTTTGTTTCCTTTAGAAGAAGTGAATACTTATTTACATGCATTTTGGTATATACCAGTCGGGATTGGTTGATGTAAATTACTTACAAATACCCTTTATAGGGGAATAAATAGGGTTGTTTTAGGCGCTAGGTTGCCTAATTAAAGGAGTAATCAAATTGAAATAAGTAAAATAAAAGTGACCAGCTTCATGTTTGCATGCATAGAAAACAAACAGTTTCATGGTCTTTCGGATTGGAGTGTCAGAGGAAAGGACAAAAAAAATCGACCCAATAAGGTCGATTAAGGCAAACAAAGGAACGAAATAAAGAAAAATTAAACCGCTTTAACCCACCATTGCCATAGGGGTCATTGCAAAGAGGTGGTTTGCACAAGCCATGCGATCATGCATTACTTTAATCGGCTGCCCAAATTGAAGCGCCTTATTGCCATCAAGAACAAAGGCTTCTTGGTTAACATAAGCACATAAGCTCGATGTTTCGCCTGGTTCTAGAACGATGAACATACCATCAGAATATTGATTTGTGAGAAAGACCATGTCCCCTTCTTGAGGTTCATAATCAGAGGACTGTGCATCGAAGAACCAGCTCTTAGGCTGTACAGGTTTATGAAAACGCTTTGCAGCAACACAATACAGTGTTAATTCAGCTTGGCGATATTCACTGATATCGAGACAGCGAATGCGCTCATTAAACGTTTGAAATGCGCTGGCGTCATCAACGGTAAATTCACTGTTTGAGAAGGCACAGTTAACCAACAATTTTCGGGATAGATTGGTTTGGAAAATCATTTCCTCCCCCAGATCCAGCATTAAGCAAGCTTTTTGCTCGTCAAAATACCAATTCCATTTGTCGCTGGGTTTAAGCATTATTCCGTTCTCTCTTGACTAGTTAAATCAGTGGTAAAGAGGTAAGACGCTTAATTACCTACTCGTGATTTTTAAATTCTACAAACGAACGGATAAAAAAAAAGAGGAAACAAAGTCCTCTTTTTTATGTAACAGGTACTGATTTTTCAGTAGTTTTTGATGTATATGTTAAAGATTCTTAACAATATCACGTACGAGACCTGGGCCGTGGTAAATAAAGCCAGTGTAGACTTGAACAAGTTTAGCGCCTGCCATGATCTTTTCTTTGGCTGCAACATAGGAATCTACACCACCAACACCGATAATTGGAAGTTTGTCTCCAAGCTCTTCATGAAGCTTACGTACGACCTCCGTAGAGCGTGATTGCACAGGGCGACCACTCAAGCCACCTGCCTCATTGGCGTGTTTCATCCCTTCTACGATCGTGCGATCCAAAGTTGTGTTAGTCGCGATCACACCATCTATATTGTTTTTCAATAAAGAATCGCAAATTTGGCAGATTTCATCGTCACTTAAATCTGGCGCAATCTTTAATGCTAACGGGACGTACTTGTTGTACTTCTCTGATAACTCCGCTTGTTTCGCCTTTAATTCGGAAAGCAGTTCATCAAGGGCTTCACCATATTGAAGTGAACGAAGGCCTGGAGTGTTTGGCGATGAGATGTTTACTGCAATATAGCCAGCATACTCATACACTTTTTCCATACAAATCAGGTAGTCCTCTGCCCCTTTCTCAATTGGCGTATCTTTATTTTTACCGATATTAATTCCGAGAACACAATTGAATTTTGCTCGTTTAACATTCTCGATCAAATTATCAACGCCTAGGTTATTAAAGCCCATGCGGTTGATGATCCCTTCTGCTTCCACTAAACGGAATAGGCGTGGTTTATCATTACCTGGTTGTGGTCGTGGCGTTACAGTGCCGACTTCGACAAAGCCAAAGCCCATGGCATCAAATGCTTCAATACATTCGCCGTTTTTATCTAAACCAGCCGCAAGACCAACAGGGTTACGGAATGTTAGACCCATACACTCAACTGGACGAGTTGGTAACTGTTGGCGGTAAAAGAGATCAAGTGGTGTGCCGTTAAAGCGTTGGAAGTTCTTGATTGCAAGATCATGTGCCTTCTCGGCATCGAGTTGGAAAAAGCCAGTTCTGGCTAGACGGTAAAGCATTGTGCCTCCGAAAGAAAAAAGCCCCGTATAAACGGGACAATATTATTTACCGTTTTTCATCGTAATTCAATGAAAATGAACGTAATAAGTAAAAACCTATATCTTTATAAGATTTTCAAATATAAAACAAACAATTACAATCAAGTTTCTGCGATAAAAATCGTAACTAACCGCTTAAAAGCAATCGATTTCACTCTGTTTTAATTTCAACTCAATGTGACAATGTAACTATTTTCGTTCCAAATGTGAATAATAGATAATAAAAAGCCCCGTTAAATAACGAGGCTTTTACTTATGACTTGATTATTCCACTACTCTTTCGATGAGCAGTTGAGGTTTAAAAGTACTAGCTCTCGAAGTGCTACAGAGAACTTAGCAAATTCGTGTACTGAGCCAACTTTGAACTCGTTTAAGATACTCTCCCAGCGGTGCAACGATTGCTCGTTAGTTTCAATCCAATCTTCTAACGCAGCCATCACGTCAAGCTCTTCGGTTGAGCAGCCACAAGTCAGTACCTGAGCGGTAAGTTGACGTTGTTGCCAGTCCAGATCTTCACGGAATGCCGCTCTTGCAAGTGCTTGCCAGTTGTTATCAACGGCTTGGCTATTAATTTGCTTCAAGAACCAATGCAACGATAAACGGTCACCCAAGTTAAAGTAGAGTTTCGATGCTTGCTCAACCGTTTTACCTGTTTCACTTGCTACTGATGAAATATCCAGTGCAGATTGTAAGCTTGATAAGCGGGCAACTTGGTGAGCGAGTTTCTCTTCAACCCCTTTCTCTATCCAACCTTGAGCCAACTCATTGTGTTCTTCAACTTCAGACTCAACTAACATAGTGTCTAGGGTTTCAGTGATAACATTGACATCTTGCTTGTAGATAGCAATCAACTCACCGACCGTGCATTTGCCGCTACGGTTACGAAGCAACCAGCGTGCAATTCGACGCAGTGCTCGGCGCACGTAAAACATAATTTCGTATTGAGCTTGCGCTGTCGCAACGTTATCAAGTTTGCGAGTTTGCTTGAGGATTGCTTCTAAATCAAAGATTTCTCTAGCCGCACTGTAAGCATTGGCAATATCGACAACACTTGCACCAGTTTCTTCTTGCAAACGAGTAACGAAGTTACAGCCCATTTCATTAACCATCTGGTTAGCCAATGCTGTAGCGATAATTTCAGCTCGCAGTGGGTGATTAACCATTTGATCTTTATAGTTACGTCGTAACGCACTTGGGAAATATTCAACAAGTTGTTTTGCATGGAATTCATCATTTGCGATTTCATCCGTAACAAGTTGCTGTTTAAGTACCATTTTACCGTAGGCAACTAACACTGATAGCTCAGGGCGAGTCAGACCTAGTCCCTGTTTTTCACGCTCGATTAGCGTTTCATCATCAGGAATGTATTCGAGAGCACGATCCAAGTACCCTGCTTTCTCCATAGTGTGGATGAATCGAATTTGCTCCTTAACAATGCCAACACCTTGCTGTTCAGTAACAGAGATCGACTCCGACTGACGGTAAGCATCATCCAAGACAATTTCACCCACTTCGTCTTCCATAGACTCTAGAATTTGGTTACGTTGCTTAACCGTAAGATCGCCATTTGAAACCAGTCCATTGAGGAAGATCTTGATGTTGACTTCATTATCCGAACAGTCAACGCCACCTACGTTATCAACGAAGTCCGTGTTCACTCGACCGCCAGTTAGTGCGTATTCGATACGACCAAGCTGAGTCATACCCAAGTTACCACCTTCGCCAACCACTTTGGCTCTTAAGTCACGGCCGTCAATGCGCAGCATGTCGTTAGCACGGTCACCAACATCTGTATGAGTTTCTGTCGATGATTTAACGTAAGTGCCGATACCACCGTTCCAAAGAAGATCGACTTTCATTTTCAAGATCATCTTTATCAGATCGTTAGGCGCTAAAGATGCTTTCTTCGTACCTAACATTTTCTGAATTTCTGGCGTCAACTGGATCGATTTTGATCGACGAGAGAAGATGCCACCACCTTGAGAGATCAAGTCTTTGTTGTAATCTTCCCAGCTTGATCTTGGCAAATTAAACAAGCGGTTACGCTCTTCCCAGCTGCTGGCTGAATCTGGATTTGGATCAATAAAGATGTGCATGTGGTTAAACGCAGCTTGCAATCGAATATGCTTCGATAACAGCATACCGTTACCGAACACGTCACCTGCCATATCACCTACACCGATTGCAGTAAAATCAGTGGTCTGACAGTTGATGCCCATTTCACGGAAGTGACGTTTAACAGATTCCCAACCACCTTTTGCGGTGATTCCCATTGCTTTGTGATCGTAACCGTTTGAACCACCTGAAGCGAATGCGTCACCTAGCCAGAAGTTGTATTCTGCAGAAACAGAGTTTGCCAAATCTGAGAAGGTTGCTGTGCCTTTATCGGCAGCCACTACTAGATATGGGTCATCTTCATCGTGACGAACAACGTTTTGTGGTGGTACCACCTCTCCTTCAATGATGTTATCTGACACATCTAGCAGTGCACGGATAAAGCGTTTGTAACAACGCTGACCTTCCGCAAAAATTTCATCACGAGTGGTGAGAGATGGCTGGCGTTTACAAACGAAGCCGCCTTTTGCACCCACTGGTACAATTACAGTGTTCTTAACCTGTTGCGCTTTTACTAAGCCAAGAATCTCCGTACGGAAGTCTTCTTGACGATCTGACCAACGCAAACCACCACGAGCCACTTTTCCACCACGAAGGTGAACACCTTCAATATCTGGTGCGTAAACAAAGATCTCGAATGCAGGTACAGGCTGCGGAATCTCAGGAATATCGCTTGGCTTCATTTTCAAAGATAACCAAGGCTTAGGCTGCTTATTCTCGTCTACTTGGTAGTAGTTGGTACGAAGCGTCGCCATGATCATTTCAATATAACGACGAATAATACGATCATCATCCAAGCTCTCTACACGATCCAACTGCTCTGTTAGCTTTTTAATTAGATCGTTTTGGCCTTTCTCGCTGCCTTTGTGTTTCGGATCAAATCGCTTGGTGAACAGCTTGACTAGACCTGTCGCTAAGTCTGGGTAGTGGCTTAGCGTGTCTTCGATGTACTGCTGACTGAATGGGAAGCCTACTTGGCGCATGTATCGTGCGTAAGCACGAAGAATGGAAATCTCACGGCCAGATAACGACGCACCTAATAACAATCGGTTGAAACCATCACTTTCAAGATTACCCGCCCAAATGGCAGCAAATGCTTGTTGGAAACGATCACGAGCTTCACGAAGGTCAACGGTTTTCTCGCTCTTATGCAGCATAGAGAAGTCAAGGATCCAGAAAGTCTGCCCGTTGTTTTTCTCGATCTCATATGGCGATTCGCCAATCACACGCAAACCAAGGTTTTCCAACATCGGCATTACGTCAGAAAGGTGAATTGGTTCATCGCGATGGTATAACTTTAAGCGGACAGCTTTGGAATCTGCACCCTCTTCTTGAGGTCGGTAGAACAACATGCCAAGTTTATTATCATCACTTAATGCTTCTAAGCGCTCGATATCTGCAACCGCAGAACCTGGCATCATGTCCTCTTTGTATGAGCGAGGGAACGCACTCATATATTCTTTTGAAAGAGGAAGGCCTTTACTTTCACCAAAGTTAGCAATGATGGATTCTTTTAGTCTGTCATCCCAAGAGGTAGAAACTTCCATTAGATTTTGCTCGATCTTTTTCACGTCTACGTCAATGTTGTTATTGTCTACACGAACAATGTAATGTGTTCTCGCTAGTGGGCTTTCTGAGAAGTACGTTGTAAATTCAACCTCTTGCTCGCAACCAAAGTACTGCTTAAGAATGCGTTGAGTTTGACGACGCAATTCTGTGTTGTAACGATCTTTAGTGACATAAACCATGCAACTGAAGAAACGACCAAATGGGTCTTTACGAACAAACAAACGCAGCAAGTCACGATCTTGCATTTGTACAACACCCATTCCCACCTCAAGCAGCTCTTCTTCATTAGCTTGAAGCAACTCGTCGCGTGGGTAGTTTTCTAAGATATTGTGCAATGCTTTGTATGAGTATGATCCGTGACGGTATCCACTTGCTTCAAGGATACGGTCAACTTTTTCACGGATCAGAGGAATACTTTGTACCGCTTGGTTGTAAACAGCGGAGGTATATAAACCAGTAAAGCGATGCTCACCTATTACTTTACCGTTTTTATCAAACTTTTTAATACCGATGTAATCAGTATAAGCTGGACGGTGGATACGAGATGCTTTGTTACCTTTGGTGATGATCAGAGCGTATGGTTTTTTCGCTTCTAATCGCGCTGAATCTGATAATTCAGAGAGCTTGACGCTACGAACGCGCTTGTCATCAGCAAACAGACCTAGTCCTTTTTCTTTAGCAGGAACAAGTTCGGTATCACCATTGACCTCTTTTAAGTCATAATCTTTATAACCCATAAAGGTAAAGTTATGATCTTCTAGCCAACGAAGAAATGCGATCGTTTCATCCATACGATCCGTTTGGATAGAAACACGATCTTTATTTTTCTCAAGTTCATCAGTAACAAACTTAAGCTTATCAACCATCTGCTTCCAGTCATCAACGACTAAGCGAGTATCAGATAGAATTCTTAACAGCTCTTCTTTAAGCGCTTGCATCTCGTCTTTACTAGTAAGGCGGTCTACCTCTATGTGGAAAAGTGATTGAAGAACACCACCCTCACCGTTTACGTCTGTAACTTGGCCTTTTTTATCACGCTGAATCTGTGTTGGGTTATTCAACATTAGGTGACAAACAAGATCCAAACGTGCTAAAGCCATTTTGACTGAGTCCACTAAGAATGGACTATCTGGAACAACAATTTCTACGATTGTGTGTGTGGATTGCCAGCCTTGACGACTTACGGTCGGGTTAAATACTCGAACCGAAATCTCTTCTGGTTTTTTTTCATTGATATGGTGCCAAAGGCTAACGACAGCACCATAAAGGTCGGATTCGTTTCGCTGAATTAGATCATCATCAGCAATGTTACTGAATAAGTGTTGAGCAAGTTTAGTTACAAGCGTTTGGTGAGAAAGCTCGAGTTTGTCTTGAATCAGTTGGTAAACCTTTTCAAGCAGAACCGGCACTACATTTTCACGCGCGGTCATATTCACACTCCACATTAGAATTGTTGTTTTGTAGGGGGACTTAGTAGCTAGGCTGTTACCTTAGAAACTAAGCATAGGTAATGCATGTGCCCATTGTAAAAGCATAATTACAAATGTTTAACAACTAATCGTAGTGGTAAGAGGTGAAATGTCCGATTCTGTGACTAAGATTCCTATTTAACTCTCTGCAAATACAATACATCACAGAGTTTCTAACTTAAGAAACTTATTATTTTGGTCAGTTGTTAGTCTAAACTGGCCTCTAACGCCCAATTGACTAAGAAATGGTCTAAATCTCGCGGCGGGTAACTGCAAACGCAAACCGTTGTGTGTGACAACTTGAACAACACTTGCCGCACCAGAATAATGAGATAAAAACGTTTGATATGAAATGTTGAGATTGAAGTAGTAATAGTTCATGAAGTGAAAACTAAGTGACATAAACAAATAAGGTGGTCTTAATGACCACCCTATTGTGTTGTTTACTATTCGTCTAGTGCTTTAGTCACTTTTTCGAATAGATCTTTAGCAAGATTATCCATTGCTTTGAGCTTTTCAAGTTCTGCACGAATCATTGCTTGGCGAGCTTCATCGTATTTACGGAACTTAAGCAAAGGATCAATCATTCGAGAAGCTACTTGTGGGTTCGAATCATTTAGTTGGCGAAGAATTTCACCGGCAAACTGGTAACCTACACCGGATTTATCATGGAAACGTACAGGGTTCGCACTTAAGAACGAGCCAATTAAGCTGCGCGTACGGTTCGGATTTTTCAAACTAAATGCTTCGTGGTTCATGGTTGCTTTTACTTTTTCAAGAGCATCCTCTGCAGGATTGCTACCTTGAAGTGCAAACCACTTATCCATAACCAAACCATCGTGCTTCCATTTATCGCTATAATCAGCCATAAGTGCTTCACGACACTCGAGCTGAGCGTTATTTGCGGCACTCATCGCAGCAATCGTATCTGTCATGTTATTTGCAGATGCGTACTGCGCGTTGACTAAATCATTACCTTTTTCCGTATATGCTAGGTACTGAAGGCAACGGTTACGTAAAGCACGCTTGCCAATAGCAGCATGGTCGATCGTATACTCTGTTTGCTTAAGCGTGTGATAAGTTGCACTTAGCTCATCTTCTAATTCCTTAGAAAGTGACACTGTAATGCTGTTTAGCACTTTGTCTACGGCATCGATATCAATTTGCTGGTACCAACCAGTAATCTCATTGATTGAAGGCATAGAGAAAACTTGAGCAATGAAAGCTGGCTCAAGCGTTTCATCCAACAGCACACCGCGGAAAGCATCTATCACACCTTCAGAAAGCGATACTTCTTGTCCCGCTTGAACATTTTTCACATTCTGACGAATGTATTTAGCCAATAGCATTTGGCTAGCGTCCCATCGAGAAAAATCGTTCGTTGCGTGCTTCATCAAGAAGACTAACTCGTCATCGCTGTAATCGTATTCTAATTTGACTGGTGCCGAGAATTCACGCAACAAAGATGGCACTGGCTGTTCTTCGACATTTTCAAATACGAACGTTTGCTTATCTTGTTTAATATCCAGCACGTTATGAACAGATTCACCGTTAATCACCAGTGGGATAACTCGACCTTTCGAATCATACAACTCGATATCGAACGGAATATGCAGCGCTTGTTTTTCTGCTTGGTCTTGCGTCGGCTCCGTAAATTGCTCTACCGTTAGTGCGTAAGTTTTTGCATCAGCGTTGTATTCGCTATTTACGCGTATCGTTGGTGTACCCGATTGGCTGTACCACAAACGGAACTGTTTTAAATCAACACCGGTGGCATCTTCCATTGCAGAAACAAAGTCTTCACACGTCGCGGCGGTACCATCGTGACGTTCAAAATAAAGTTTCATTCCTTTTTGGAAGCCCTCTTCGCCAAGGAGTGTATGGTACATGCGAATAACTTCGCTGCCCTTTTCATACACCGTTAGCGTGTAGAAGTTATTCATCTCAATGACTTTGTCAGGACGAATCGGGTGAGACATTGGGCTTGCATCTTCCGCAAATTGAGGACCACGAATAATACGTACGTTATCAATACGGTTATCAGCACGAGAACCTAAGTCAGAAGAGAATTCTTGGTCACGGAATACGGTTAAGCCTTCTTTTAGACTTAGTTGGAACCAGTCACGACAAGTGACACGGTTGCCAGTCCAGTTGTGGAAGTACTCATGACCGATCACAGCTTCGATACCTAAATAGTCACGATCTGTCGCAGTTTGATCGTTCGCCAGAACATATTTTGAGTTAAAAATGTTCAAGCCTTTGTTTTCCATTGCACCCATGTTGAAGAAATCAACAGCAACGATCATGTAAATATCCAGATCGTATTCCAGGCCAAAGCGTTCCTCATCCCACTTCATCGAGTTGATCAGCGATGTCATCGCATGACCTGCACGATCTAAGTTACCTTTATCAACAAAGATTTCTAAATCAACACTGCGACCTGACATCGTTGTATATTTGTCACGCAATACATCAAAGTCGCCTGCAACAAGGGCGAACAAGTAAGCTGGTTTTGGATGCGGATCCTGCCATTGAACCCAGTGACGACCGTTCTCTGCATCGCCTTCTGCAATTCGGTTACCATTGCTCAGCAAATATGGATAAACCGCTTTATCTGCGATCACTTTTGTTGTGTATTTTGCTAGAACATCCGGACGGTCTAGATAGTACGTGATACGGCGGAAGCCCTCAGCCTCACACTGAGTACAAAATGCGCCGCCTGATTTGTACAAACCTTCGAGTGCTGTATTCGCTTCAGGATCAATTTTGGTGACGATTTCAAGTTCAAACTCGGATGGAAGATCGGTCAGTACCAGCGACGACTCCTTCACCTCGTGATGAGCCCAATCCTCACCATTTACTTTTACAGCGCGTAGCTCAAGCCCTTCGCCATCGAGTTCTAGCGTTGTTGTATCGCCTTTTTGAGCAACTTTTGATACCGCCGTAACGATTGTGTCATTGTCATATAGATCAAAAGTAAGATCGATATCAGTAATCGCATGAGATGGCTCTTTATAATCTTTACGATATTTGGCCTGGGGAGCTTGAGACATGAGCATAAATCCTTGTATGTCGAACAACAAAAATACCAGACTGCATGATCAAAAATGCAGTTCTGGTATCACTATATAAGCTATTTGTAGGGGTTGTGGTATCAGAATACAAGTCTTTCCATCAAAAAACGGAGCTTTTAGTGCTCTAGCTCCGTTTTTTGATTAACATTTAAACAACATTAATGACTTACCGTACGCACGCGTAATTTGGCGCATGTTAAAGGCATCATGGCGTAACTCTATTGAGTACGGCGTACATATCACCATTGGAATCTTCGATCGTTAGCTCATTCTTGTTGAGCTTATACGTGGTTCCATGCTCGCCATTTTCATACAGCAGAACCAAAAACTCATCTTCTGTGTAAAACACACCTTGTTTGATGGACTCATCCCCTTCTTCGTTCGAAACCCTAAACATGAACACGAAATCAGGTTGAAGTATCAAATCCATCTGATTAATGTTGTTGGCCACAAGACCGTCGCCAGATACGTGAGAGCTAGACCAAATACCTGCAAGTGAATTAGATAATCCTTTAGTGAACGTTACACCATTAAGATCAAGCGTATTATGGTTGTTGCGATAGGCATAAATTTGAGGCTCGTCGGTGTTTAAACCAAGAACGATGGTGTCTTCATTTGCGTTATACAGCCCTTCCCAATGGTCAACGGAATAGTCTTTCTTTTGAATATCAATAGAAAAGCTGTAGTCAGAACCTAATGAGAGTTTGATCGCACGAAAGTTTTCAGCCGACTCTTCGGGGTTTGGGTTCATCAAATACCAGTCTCCGATGAGAAACGGCGTGTCAAAGTGACTTAATTCATCTTCTCTGGTGTTTTCTCCACCAAACACACTAAAGCAGCAAAAGCTAAGTAAAATAAAGAACCACTTCATATCGGCATCCTTATCGTTTTCTTTTAGCTTAGCCAGTAGTCCTCACTTTCGCGAAATTTTAGATGTAGATCACGTAAATTATTGGGGGAAAATAAGCGAATATCTTGCTCGATATCGAGACAGCGGAAGACAAAAAGGCATAAAAAAAGAGTGAATCTGAAAGACTCACTCTTTTTATTCTAAATTGCCAGTTATTATGACTGATTTTCCTGCTTAAGTAGATCGACCATAATCGCGACAGACTCATCTAAATAAACATCAGGAGCCTCGTAGTCTTTTGGTATGTCATCCAATGTTTTGAATGCTTTTTTACCCAAAGCAACTTGACGTTCATTTATGCGTTGTAATCGAAGGGCTTCCGCTTTATCCGATTCAGCTTTACGAACTTTTTCGTTCAAAGACAAAGTATTATCGTCTTTTTCTTTACGATATTTCTCGATGTCTTCATTGATAAAGCGGAACTCCATTTCATCAGAAATACGCTTGTTATGAAGAGCAGTAAGTTTTTCAACTAAGGCGTCGTTACTTGGAAACGTTTGATATTGTGCTTTATCAATCTGATCCCAAGGTAAAGCATTGTCTTCAACACTTTCACCTGTTTCAGAAGCCTCTATTGGCGTTGGGTACGAAATATCTGGTGCAACACCACGATTTTGCGTACTTCCACCGTCAATACGATAAAATTTCTGAATCGTGTACTGAACATAACCTAGCTCTTTATCGAACAGATCATAAATATGATTCAGTGAACGATGTTGCTGAACTGTACCTTTACCGAAAGAGTTTTCACCTAAGATGATTGCACGATTATAATCTTGCATTGCCGCTGCAAAAATTTCAGATGCTGAAGCACTGTAGCGGTTAATCAATACCGTCAATGGGCCATCATAACTCACTTTTCCATCGGTATCGGCATTCACCTTGATGCGGCCATAGCTGTCACGAACTTGAACTACAGGACCTTCTTTAATGAATAAACCTGTCAATGCCGTTGCTTCTGTTAGCGCACCACCGCCATTGTTGCGTAGATCAACGATTACGCCGTCAACGTTTTTGGTTTTCAACTCAGCTAGTAATTTATCGGTGTCTTTCGATAAGCCGACGTAGAAACTTGGTACTTCTAAAATACCAATCTTCTTACCGTCTTTTTCGATGATTTCTGACTTAACTGCACGATCTTCTAAGCGAACTTTGTCACGAACAATTGTGACAATGTAACTCTTCGCATCGTTACCTTCTGGCAAGATCTGTAGATTAACCTTTGTGCCTTTAGGGCCTTTGATTAACTGAACAACATCATCCAGACGCCAACCGATCACGTCGACAATTTCTTCACCGTCTTGTCCAACACCAGTGATTCGGTCCCCTTCACCAAGTTGCTTACTCTTTGATGCCGGACCGCCAACAACAAGTGAACGAATTACTGTGTAATCGTCTGTCATTTGCAAAACGGCGCCGATGCCTTCTAGAGAAAGGTTCATTTCCGATTGGAATTGCTCGGCATTACGTGGAGAAAGGTAGCTTGTATGAGGGTCAACCTGTCGCGCGAAGGCATTCATATACAACTGAAATGCGTCTTCATTGTTGGTCTGTGTGATGCGCTTCATCGCGTTGTTATAACGCTTCTCTAAAACTTCTTTAATCTCTGGCCACTCTTTGCCAGTCAGTTTCAGATTTAACGCGTCATATTTCACACGCTTGCGCCACAACTCGTTGAGCTCTGCTTCGTCTTTTGGCCATGCGGCCTCAGAGCGGTCTAACTCTATCTCGTCATCGGTATCAAACTTGATCTCTTCATCGAGTAGAGTTAACGCATAAGCAAAACGATCGAAACGCTTCTGCATTGAGAGGTTGTAAACATCAAAAGCAATTTGGTTGTTGCCCGATTTAAGCTGATCATCAAGCTCGACTGACCAATTTTTAAATGAATCGATGTCTGCTTGAGTGAAAATATTTCTATTGTAATCAAGCAACTCTACATAGCGTTCAAATATCGCTTTAGAGAAATCATCATTGAGGCTGAAGTGCTTATAATGAGAGCGGGTAAATCGCGAGGTGACTCGTTTGCTAGCTGTTTCATGCTGAACTTCAGGAGAAAGAACCGGCAGGTCATCTTTATGTAGTTTGGCTTCAAGAGCCTGAGCTGATGCTGCTAGCCATAAGCTAGCAGCAATCAGGGTCACTTTTGAACGGCAATTCATGCGTAGGAGTATCTCCTTTATGCGCGCAAGTGCTCCGCTTTCACAACCATTTGTAGGCCGTTAGCAAGTTGAACACGTACATCATCCTTATTGATTTCAACAATGGTCGCTGCCATGTTTCCTTTGCCCATGTTCACGTTAACTGCGTTACCTACTGTGATTTCATCAGCATTTAGAGCGCGCGTTTCTACAGGCTTAGTTGGTTTTTGTACTTTTGGTTTATTAGTACGACGAGGCTGTTGAGGCTTTTTAGCCGCAGGTTTCGCTTTCGCCTTACCCTCTTCACGAGCTTTTTGTGCTTGTTCTTTACGACGAGCCTGAACTTTCGCCTTGCTTTCTGCAAGTGTCGCTTTCGCGTGTTCAACGTGCTCTTCTTCTAGCTCACCACAAGGGTTGCCATCTAGGTCTACACGTACTGCACCTGGTTTTACACCGTGTAGGTAACGCCATGATGAAGTGTACTGTCTTAACGCTGCACGAAGCTGTGTTTTGCTTACTTTTTCGTCTTCATTTAGACGTTCCGCAAGATCTTGAAAAATACCAATTTTCAGAGGTTTTGCTTCACCTTCTAAAGTAAAGCACTTAGGGAAACATTCAGCAATATATGCAATAACTTCTTTGCTGTTTTTTAACTTTTCAGTCATGAGGGGTCCTGATTTGAGCGGATTTCCGCGAGCATTAAGAAAAAATATTCTCGTATTATAGTGACATGCCAAGGAAAAACCACACTCGAAGGCTAATTTATGCGTCGTTCGCGTGTGAATTAAGCAGCTTTTCTACTTCAACCATGAAATGAGTGAGACCTTCTTCGTCTGTTTCATTAAATCGGCCAATACTTGGACTATCAATATCAAGTACACCAACCACCTTTCCATTAATAGAAAATGGAATCACAATTTCTGAATTGCTCGCTGCATCGCACGCAATATGCCCCTCAAATTCGTGAACGTCGTATACTCTTTGTATAGTATTAGTTTGTGCAGCAGTACCGCAGACGCCTCGACCCATTGGGATACGAACACAAGCTGGTTTTCCTTGGAACGGACCAAGAACAAGCTCTTCACCTTTTGTTAGGTAAAAGCCTGCCCAGTTAAGATCGTCAAGTTCCATGAAAAGCAATGAGCTCAAGTTTGCTAGGTTCGCAATAAAGTCTGGTTCAGACTCAATTAGAGCAACAGCTTGTTTGGTTAGTCTTTGGTATTGTTCTAAGTTCATATTAACTTCCTACTTACTATAAAAGCTTCCATTCTCAATGTATGGCGCTAAAATGCAGCCCTACTTTATAATAGGACTTATTCTCAATTACAATGCTTCTGAAAAATGACACTATTAGCCGTTCTTGGTTGATAACACAAGTAAAAAAGCACAAGTCCAAGCTGATCATAGCGAACTTGATAGCGGTGCTTGCAACCTTGATTAGTGTTCCAATTCCCCTCCTCATGCCTTTGATGGTTGATGAGGTCTTATTGGACCAACCTGCAAAAGGCTTAGATGCCATGAATGCCATTCTCCCTGAAGCGTGGCACACTCCGACAGGCTATATTTTCTTCACCCTGTTCTTGGTTGTTCTTATGCGAGCTGCGAGCCAAGGATTAAATATCCTTCAAAGCCGACAATTTACGCTTGTTTCAAAAACCATCACGTTTGAGATGCGCAGTAAAATGATCGACAAACTCGGCCGTATCAGCATCCGACAATACGAAACCAAAGGTAGCGGAGGAATCAACGCACACCTTATCACTGACATTGAGACCATTGATAAATTTATTGGTTCTACGTTAGCAAAATTCGTTATCAGTTTTCTGACTGTTATTGGTACTGCTATCGTTCTACTTTGGCTCGATTGGCGACTTGGTCTGTTTATCCTGTTAGTTAACCCTATTGTCATTTACTTCTCACGTAAACTAGGCAGTATGGTTAAACATCTGAAACGGAAGGAAAATCATTCTTTTGAAATTTTCCAAAACCGCTTAGTTGAAACATTAGATGGAATCTACCAACTACGCGCGGCCAATAAAGAGCGAGAATTCCTCCAACAACTCAAAGACAGTGCGAACCAAGTTCGCGTTGATGCAGACAAGTATGCTTGGCAATCTGAAGCGGCTGGTCGCGTATCTTTCCTTCTCTTTTTGATCGGCTTTGAATTATTCAGAGCTGTCGCAATGTTAATGGTCATGTTCAGTGACCTTACTATTGGCCAAATATTTGCCGTTTTTGGTTACCTATGGTTCATGCTGTCTCCTGTTCAAGAGTTGCTTGGGATTCAGTTTTCTTGGTATAGCGCTAAAGCCGCATTAAAACGCATCAACGACTTATTAGAGTTAGAAGAAGAGCAGAGACCGGTTCCTAAGGTAAATCCTTTCAAAGAAGGTAGAGAAGTTGACGTTAAAGTAGAAAACATTAATTTCTCTTACAATAATGAAAACAAAGTCCTAGATAATCTTTCTTTACATATGCCGGCAGGAAAGAAAGTGGCGTTAGTTGGTGCAAGCGGCGGTGGTAAGTCGACCTTGATACAATTACTTATTGGGGTTTACCGTCAAAACTCCGGTAGCATTCGCTTTAATGATGAATTAACAGAAGATATTGGCTTTGAAGTAATTCGCGACAAAATTGCCGTGGTATTACAGCAACCTATACTATTTAACGACACCTTGAGGCATAATCTAACGCTTGGTGGTAATTTTGACGAAATGTCACTTTGGCGTGCGCTTGAAGTGGCTCAGCTGCAAGATGTAATTTCTCAACTTAACCACGGCTTGGATACTCAAGTTGGTCGTAATGGCATTCGTTTGTCAGGAGGTCAACGACAACGGCTTGCCATTGCCAGAATGGTGCTGAGTAATCCTCAATTTGTAATTTTAGACGAAGCCACGTCTGCGCTAGATACCGCTACTGAAGTGGCTTTACACAAAGCACTGACCGAGTTCTTACGTGGTAGAACAACATTAATCGTTGCGCACCGACTATCCGCTGTTAAACAAGCCGATTTGATCTACGTGCTTGAAGATGGGAAAGTGACGCAAACAGGTACTCATGGTGAGTTAGTTGAGCAAGAAGGCTTATATCAAACCTTATATGGGGGCATACAGTCCCACGCTTAAATCGTTCAAGCTAGAGAGGTCGTTATGACCTCTCTGTCTAAGCACGCCATGCAACCCAATAACGTACGTTTGTGCCAAGGTTGTGAATTGCCTGTCGACATCGTCGACTTACCCCATGGCAAAAATGCACACTGCCCTCGTTGTGGTACGCAATTATATCGCGGAGGTAGCCCTAGCCTCTCTGGTAATCTAGCCGTCGCGATAACCTGCATCCTACTATTTATTCCATCGCACTTTTTTAACTTTATTAGCATCCGACTCTTTGGCGTGATGATTCCGGCAACCCTACCTTCAGGGATGATCACATTGATGGAAGAAGGATTTGTTCTTCTTTCATTGCTCATTCTATTTTGTAGCTCTCTTGCGCCACTGACGGTTTGTGTTTCAGTGGTAACGGCGCATATTTCTTTACATCAACGATGGTTCCGTGGGCTTCGTATCTCACTGTGGCTAATTCAACATTTGAAGCATTGGGTTATGTTGGATGTGTTCTTAGTTAGCATCGCCATTTCCTGTTTTAAACTCCAAGATTATTCCGACATTTTCGTCGGTCCAGGGTTAATTGGTCTGGTTCTTTTGCAGATATTTACCGTTTTGTTAGTTTCAAGAATCAGCGTGCGTCGTTATTGGGAAGCTTGGAAGCCAGAAAGTTTATATGCTTTTGAGCATAAAGATGTGCATTGCCATGAATGCCACTTGTCCCAACCTGAAGGTGACCATTGCCAGCGTTGTCATCACGAGTTATATCATCGTAAGCCAAACTCCATTCAGAAAACATGGGCTTACCTCATCGCAGCAACGGTCGCCATCTTCCCTGCTAACCTGATCCCTATTTCCATCTTGCTTACCAATGGTAAGCGTTTGGAGGACACTATTTTTTCAGGCGTGGCTGGTTTGGTAAAAAGCGGCATGTATGGAATCGCTGCGATCATTTTTGTTGCCAGTATCGTTGTACCGGTGATTAAAATACTTGGGCTCGCCTACATCATGCTTTGCATCCAATTCAAACGTTCGGTGTTTAAGAGACAACGAATGATGGTTTACTTTGTTGTTAAATGGATCGGTAAATGGTCTGTGATGGATTTGTTTGTTATTTCTATCATGATGACGTTAGTCGATCGTGGTCAGATACTGGATTTCACACCAGGATATGGCGCGGTAGCATTTGGTGTTGTCGTTGTATTGACCATGCTTGCAGCAGAAAGTATTGATCCAAGGCTAATCTGGGACCAAACAAGCCCAAAACAATCAGAAAAAGAGTCAATGAATGAGTGATCAGAACAGTTCTCAAACGTCATACGTACCAGATGTAAAGCGGAGTAAAGGCATATCTCCTCTTTGGCTGTTGCCAATTTTGACCATGGTCTTAGCTGGCTGGCTTGTTGTGAAGTCGATACACGATGCAGGACAACGAGTGCAAATCTATTTTTCTGATGCCGCTGGTCTTGTCGCCGGCCGAACCACTATCCGTTACCAAGGATTAGAAGTCGGCATGGTAAGAGACATTAACCTCACCGAAGATCTCGGCAGTATTTATGTCGATGCTGATATCTATCCTGAAGCTGCAAAGTTACTGAACGATAAAACACGCTTTTGGTTAGTAAAACCAACAGCTAGCCTAACGGGAGTTTCCGGACTGGATGCGCTCGTCTCAGGTAACTACATCTCGATTCAACCCGGAGATGGTCAAGAGTTTGAGACAACATTCCATGCGTTAGACTCTGCCCCAACAGATTTACGCGTTTCTCAAGGTTTGAATATTAAGCTCAAAAGCCGTGATTTAGGTGGTGTATCGGTTGGCTCTCAAATTGTTTATAAGAAAATCCCAATCGGTGAAGTGTACAGTTACCAGCTAGATGAAGATGCAAAATCTATCACTATTCAAGCCAACATTCAGGATCAATACCGACATATCATTAACAACCGCAGTCGATTCTGGAACGTCAGTGGAATTGGTGCCAGCATCGGTTTTGAAGGTGTCGATGTAAGACTAGAAAGCATGAGTGCCTTACTAGGTGGCGCCATCGCCGTCGACTCTCCGGATGATGGTGAGCCTGTAGAAGAGAACACCGAGTTCCGTTTGTATAAAGATTTGAAAACTGCTGGTCGAGGCATCGCGGTTAAAATCGTCCTACCTGATGACAGCAAGATCAGCGGAGAAGGCGCTCCAATTATGTATCGCGGAATCGAAATTGGCCAAGTTACGGACTTGAGCCTTTCCGAAGGCCGAGAAGTGATATTGGCGTCAGCGGCAATTCAACCCGCTTTTAGTGACATGCTGACGACAGGTACTCGATTTGTTTTAGAAGAAGCAAAAGTGTCCCTTTCTGGTGTTGAAAACATTGCTAATTTAGTGCGAGGAAACTTCTTAACGATCGTGCCGGGCGCGGGTGAACGCTCTCGCCGCTTTACTGCCATTCGTAAAAACGTGTTTAACCAACAGCAAGAAAAGTCCATCGCGATTCGGTTGGTGTCCGACAATTCGTTTGGCCTAGATAGCGGTGCCAATGTACTTTATAAAGGCATCGTTGTTGGTTCAATCATCAAAGTGGGCCTAGTTAAGGAAGATAAAAAATCACAACACGAAGTATTTATGGATGTATTGATTGACCATGAATACAAACATCTGATCAAATCAAACAATCGTTTTTATGTAACCGGCAGTGCATCAGCAGAGTTAACTGAATCCGGGCTCAGCGTTACCGTTCCTCCAGCAAAGCAGTTGTTAACCGGGTCAATTAGTTTTGTGAGCGAAGGCAAGCAGGATATTCAAAAAGAGTATCAGCTGTTCCAAAATGAATCATTGGCTGAATTGGCGCAGTACAATCAAAGTGGCTCTAGGGCGCTAACACTATTTGCTTCTGAATTGCCGCCGATTTCCAAAGGCAGTCCTCTACTCTATCGTAATCTTCCAGTTGGTAACGTCTCCGATTTCCAACTAGTTGATGGCGGAGTACTAATTAAGGCTACCATCGAAAACCGCTTCGCTTATCTTGTAACGCCACAAACCGTTTTTTGGAATCGTTCAGGGATCGAGATAGATGCATCATTAGCCGGAGTTAGTGTGAAAGCGCACCCTTTAAAATCGTTAATCGAAGGTGGCATCGCTTTTGACTCCGTACCAGGCGTTGAAAACAAAATCGGAGAAAACTGGAAGCTGTATTCTGATCAAAAAACCGCTCGCAAGTTTGGGCGCGTCATTGCTTTAGAAACCGACGGTTCGCAAGAGATTGCTAAAGGAATGCCGATTGAATATCAAGGTGTTAAAGTTGGTGAAATCACTCTGGTTGTACCGAATTTTCGTCGTAACATGGTTGAAGTCACTGCAAGAATCCTACCTGAATACGTAGAAAACATTGCAGTTGAAGGTTCACATTTTTGGCTAACTGAACCAGAAATTGGTTTAGGTGGCGTTAAAAACCTCGGAGCGTTGGTGTCGAAATCCATCAGTGTTGAACCAGGTAAAGGTAAAGCCAAATTTGATTTTCAGTTAGAAAATAGTTCAGAACGCGTGCATGGAATCATGTTTACGTTACAAAGTGAACAAAGAGGCTCAGTACAAGTCGGTACCCCTATTCTTTACCGCCAGATGGAAGTTGGCCAAGTGACCGACGTAAGCCTAGGAGAATTTGCTGATCGCATCGTCACGACTATCAAAATACAGCCTGAATATGCTTACCTCGTTCGTCAAAACAGCGTGTTTTGGAATGTTTCAGGAGTAGATGTCTCCATCGGGCTTACTGGCGCGAACATCAAAGCAGGCACATTTGATAGTTTAGTTCGCGGAGGAATTGCGTTTTCAACGCCAGAGCAATCGACTATTCCACCAGCGGCAAAAAGTGGGCAATCTTTCTTTTTGTATCCACAAGCTGAAGAAGGTTGGACTCAATGGCGTACTGCGATTCCTAAGCCGTAGAATAAAGCTCAATTCACGTACAATTGAAGTTTGAGTACCTTAAAAGAGCAGCAATCGCTGCTCTTTTTTATTGCTCGGCCCTTGTCACTATTCGTTTCTGCTTCGCTTTCGTATATTATTTGCCACAAATTCTGCAAACGAGATCCCACATTGCATCCTAATGTTTACATCCCAGACGCGTTTCTGGAAAAAATCCAAACTATCCTTCCAGCTCACCTCAACATGGAAGACTTTATCGCATCGTGCCAAAAGCCACTGCGCAAGAGTATTCGAGTTAATACGTTGAAGATCAGCGTTGAAGCGTTTTTAGAACGAGCAGAAACAAAAGGCTGGAAGCTTTCTCCTGTGCCTTGGTGTGACACGGGGTTTTGGATTGAAGCGGACGAGTCAGTTGTACCATTAGGCAACACAGCAGAACACATGTCTGGCTTATTCTACATTCAAGAAGCCAGTTCGATGATGCCGGTATCTGCTCTGTTTATGAATGATGAATCTTACGATGCCGTGTTAGATACCGCAGCCGCTCCAGGCTCAAAAACCACTCAAATTGCAGCTTTAATGAACAACGAAGGTGTACTTGTGGCCAATGAATACGCCGCAAGTCGTGTAAAAGTACTGCACGCTAATGTGGAACGTTGTGGGGTACGTAACGCCGCACTAAGTAACTTCGATGGACGCGTTTTTGGCGGTTGGCTACCAGAACAATTTGATGCGGTTTTGCTCGACGCGCCCTGCTCTGGAGAAGGCACCGTTCGCAAAGACGAAGATGCGATGAAAAACTGGACGCAAGCTTCCGTACTCGACATCGCTGACACACAGAAAGATCTTATTGAAAGCGCCTTCCATGCATTAAAGCCCGGTGGTGTGATGGTTTACTCAACATGTACGCTCAGTACAGAAGAAAACCAACAAGTTTGTCATCACTTGAAAGAAACCTTTGGAGATGCTGTAGAGTTTGAAAGCCTTGAGAACTTGTTTGAAAACGCAGAGGCAGCCCTAACTGAAGAAGGCTTTTTGCATATTTTCCCACAGGTCTACGACTGTGAAGGGTTCTTTGTTGCAAGAATTCGCAAACTGGCTGCTGTTGAGGCGCCAGAAGTCAAAAAGCGCATGGGGAAATTCCCCTTTGCCAAAACATCAAAAAAAGAATCGACAGAAATTGCTCAACAACTCCAAAGCGCGTTAGGTATTAAACTTCCAAATGACAGTTCTGTATGGCTTCGCGATAAAGATGTCTGGTTATTCCCTAATGCTTTAGAACCGATGATCGGCGAATTACGCTTCTCCCGTATGGGTATAAAGATCGCGGAAGCCCATAAAAATGGCTACCGTTGGCAACACCAAGTCGCGACCGCCCTGGCGACAGGTTCTGAAAGCAACGCCATTGAACTCAGTATTGAAGAAGCGCGCGAATGGTACATGGGGCGTGATGTTCGCCCACAAACCATTCCTGAAGGAATGAAAACAGGTAAAGGCGAAGTGCTTGTCACCTATCAAGGCGCAGTTATTGGCCTTGGAAAATGGGTAAGCAACCGAATAAAGAATGGCCTCCCTCGCGAATTAGTACGAGATAAGAACTTATTTTAAAAGACGTAACGAACCATAAATAAATGAAAAGCCATCGTATTTGCGATGGCTTTTTAATTCATAAGTATGAAAGCAAGTGGGCTCGCTAGCGATCCGGACACGCTGTACTAAACTAGTTGTATCAAAGTAATGCTTTGATGTGGCATTTCTCTCTATGTTCTCCAACAAAATTATTGTTGGACAAGTTTAGCGCAGGCTCTGCGGAGCCGTTTCCCCTAGGCCCAAAAAAAGGAAAAGTTTGGGCCGTTTTTTTGGCTGTAGATCCGCTATACGTGAGTTTGGACTACGCTAGACGAATACCGTCTTTCTCAATGACAATTTTACCCTGCTTGTATAAGCCACCGATGGTCTTTTTATAAGTCCCTTTACTTGTGCGGAAAGCATCAAAAATCGCTTCAGGAGAAGACTTGTCATTCAAAGGCAAAAATCCGCCTTTCTTCTCTAGCAAGTCAAGGATCTTACTAGAAAGATCGTCCATTTTCGCCACACCGACTTTTTGTAGAGCAAGGTCGATTTTGCCATCTTCACGAATGTGCTTAATAAAGCCTTTCAGCTTTTTACCGATGTAAAGCTTACCAAAAACATCCGATGGGAAAATCATGCCCCAATGCTTACCGTTAACGATAGCTTTATAACCAAGTTGACTACGCTCTGCGATGATCAAATCAACTTGTTCGTTAACTTCATAATTCGCTGGAGTTTTATCTAACCATTTATTGAACTTAGTCGTACCAACAATGCGACCTGACGCTTTGTCGGTATAAACATACACTAAAATGGTTTGTCCGGCAGAGAAGCGAGTGCGTTGCTCACTAAAAGGAATCAGTAAGTCCTTTTCTTTGATGCCCCAACTTACAAAAGCACCTGTCGCATTCACACCCTCAATCTTCATTAAACCCCATTCACCCACTTGGGCAATTGGTCTTTCAATGGTCGCAGCAAGTTGGCTTTCTGAATCGAAGTACAGAAATACGTCTACATGCTCACCAATTTCAGTACCCTCTGGTACATACTTACTAGGTAGTAGAACAGAACCGTAATCATCGCCATCCAGAAATACGCCAAAATCAGCCTTTTTAATGACTTCTAAGCTGTTAATTTGACCAATTTTAATCATTGATTTTGTCTCTTTTTAAATTTACGTGGAATTATACCTAAACTAACAAGAAAATCAGAGAGAAAAGCATAGTGCTCTGTTATGCTGTTGTCGTTCAGCTATATGCCCCAGTCACTCTTTTAGCACTCTTATACTTATCTTCTCAACGGAACGCATAAGTTAAGAATGCTTTAGCAAAGTCAGGAGCTTTCTTTGGTCACCGTCGATAAACAAGACTCAATAACATTAAAAATCAGTCATGCACTCGCAAAGAGCAAAAGTGTCGACCTAGATATTTACTTTTTTATACCTGGTGAGCTTGGTTTAAACGCCGATATCATCAGTGAATCCGAATTTTATTACACCTCAATCACACAGCAACGATCTTATTACAGTACTGAAATCCTTCTTCCGCTAGTACACAGTCGACTTGCCAAACGTGGACGCCTGTCGAATCAGCAATACCGAGTAAGTTTGAGTTTGTTCGCTTACCAATACGTTATCGCGCTAGACAAAGCGGTAGCAAGTTTAAACAAGCATGAGAACAACTCCGTAACGGAAGATGAAGTGGACGAAGTTATCGAGCTCACGCTTGAGATCTTAAAGCGCTTGCGGCGTTCTATTCCTTACGAAGAGAACTTAAAACGCTACTACGTTAACATCGATAACTATCTGTCTTGGTATACCGAGCAAAAGTTCCTGTCACTGGTGGCCCACCTACCACGTGAAGGCGACTATGGCACGATCAAGAAGCGCCTGATCACGCTATGTGAGAAAGAGCAAGCCCATCGTAAACTCAACAAATACAACTCATCAAGAGTCGTTGAAGACGTTACTCGCTTATCTAACAAAATGCGCTTGCTAAGGCGATTGATTGAACACCCTATCGTGCTTCGTGAAGAAACCATATCGATGGGTAACAACATCAAGCGTGCAATCAAAGGCATTGCAACCGGTTTAGTTATGGTTGTCGTGACCTCTACCGTGATTCTCGCTCGCGATTATCTGGGGGAAATTTCTGCCTCATTCATTATCGCGATGTCTTTTATTTACGCTTTACGAGAAATCTTTAAAGATGATTTACGCGATGCTATGTGGCGATGGATCCGTAAAGGCAAGCCAAAATGGCGTAAGAAGTATGTTGATCCAACGACGAAAAAAGTGGTTGGCAAAAAATTGGAGTGGCTCGATTATCGTACCTTAAGTAGCTTGCCGGATAAGATTCAAAGAATACGTAAAAAACGCGTCGTTCAACGTGAAGAGCAGATTCTTCATTATCACGAGAAAACCGAAATGGCGACCTCTCTTTTCTTGAGTGGTTACGAACAAACGAGAGAAACATTGAACATCAGTTTACGCCCTATCATCCGCTTGATGGATAAAAGCTCAAACCGAGTTTACCGTTTAAATGAAGGTCAAGTAACCAAAGAGTCAGTAGAGAAACGTCATTTGCTCAATGTGATTGTCAAAGAGGACAACCACACCGATGAGCCTGTTTATTACCGCTGGAAAGTGGTCTTAAATCGCTCCAAAATCGTCTCTATCGAGAAGATTGAACTCAATTAAGCCAACGCCTTTAAACAAACGAGCCACAAACCACTAGGCAGCCTCTTTTCTTTGTTGGGCTGCTTTTTTTATCGAAAGAGTAAGCGAGAATTCAGCCATTGGCTCGTCACCATGTAAGTTAGGACACAGCGCGACAATTTTTACGTCACGATTTACTCGTTCACCCGTTGCCAAGGTGTGCTCGAGCATCTCATCAATGACATGACCATCGTTACAAACAAAGTGCACATCGGCTTCCGGGCGCTTTAAAAACTCGGCTTTCACCCCTTTAAATGCCAGCGAGATCGCTTCTCCCTTTTCTTGCGCTTTACTCATAGCAAGAAAACCACCAGCAACATCAGCGCCAACGGCTAAAGCGCCGAAATACATGCTATTCAGGTGGTTCTTCGTCCTTCTGCGCAATGGGATACGAACCTCAACATGCTTGCTATCTATCGCAATGATTTTAGGGTGGCAAAGCCAAATCAGCGGCACTTTTGAAAAGCCAAACAGATTTAGATACAAATTCGCACGACGTAGAGCTGATAACATTTTGGTCTCCTTACCAATCTAGTCAGACCAGTTAATCAACGAAAGAAATAGATGTCAAAGAAATGTTAACAAAAGCTCGATCTCACGAGTTATTTAACCTTCAGGAAGTGACGGCGTCACACGTGAGGTATGAAGTTTATCGCAGTTACTTAGATTACCTTACAGCGAGATAGATAAAATGGTTATAAATTCAAATGTATATATATTGATTTAATGATCAAGTTTTGTCATTTATACATAAGTCATTTAAATGAATACCTACACCTTTGTATACAATTCGGTATTTCCTGGCGAAGATTCCCGTGAAACGGTTTATTCCTGCCTGTAATTCCGTTATCTTTACCCCTTCGCAATAGAGAATAAAGCTATAACATGCCTATAAAAACAGATGAATTGAGAACCCAACCTTTGGGTCCAATGCCTACCCCAGCAGAGCTAGGTAGTGTACATCCTATTACGGATGACGTTGCAGACCGTATCGCTCAATCTCGTCGTCAGATTGAAAACATTTTATCGGGTGAAGACAATCGCCTTCTTGCGATTGTAGGTCCGTGTTCTGTTCACGACACTGAAGCTGCCATTGATTACGCCACTCGTCTGAGTGAAATCCAAGACAAGTACAAAGACGAGCTATTTATCGTGATGCGTACTTACTTTGAAAAGCCTCGTACAGTAGTTGGTTGGAAAGGTTTGATTACGGACCCTAACCTAGATGGTTCTTACGCACTTGAAGCTGGTCTTCATAAAGCTCGTAAACTACTACTGGATATCAACAAGCTTGGTCTTGCGACTGCTACTGAGTTTCTTGATATGATCACTGGTCAATACATCGCAGATTTGATCACTTGGGGCGCGATTGGTGCTCGCACAACGGAATCACAAATTCACCGTGAAATGGCGTCGGCACTATCTTGCCCAGTTGGTTTCAAAAATGGCACAAATGGCAACGTAAAAATTGCAATTGATGCAATTCGCGCATCGAAAGCATCGCATTACTTCTACTCGCCAGATAAGAACGGTCGAATGACGGTTTACCGCACAAGTGGCAACCCTTACGGTCATATTATTCTGCGCGGTGGAGAAAAAGGCCCTAACTTTGATGAAGCATCAGTCAAACAAGCATGTGATGCTTTAGCTGAGTTTGGATTGCCACAACGTTTGGTTGTGGATTTCAGCCATGCAAACTGTCAGAAGCAACACAGAAAACAAATCGACGTAGCTCAGGACATTTGTAACCAAATTAAGTCAGGCAGCACTCGTATTGCGGGTATCATGGCTGAAAGCTTTATTCTTGAAGGCAATCAGCCAATGACTGACATCAATAACCTAACGTATGGTCAGTCTATTACAGATCCATGCCTAGGTTGGGAAGACACTGCTACAATGCTAGATATGCTGGCAAGCGCTGTTAAGTCCCGAAAGTCCCTATAACAAAATAATCAAGGAATCTTCATGCCATCGTTTGATATTGTTTCTGAAATCGATACGGTTGAACTACGTAACGCCGTTGATAACGCTAACCGTGAATTGTCTACTCGTTTCGATTTCCGCAACGTAAATGCGAGCTTTGAGCTAGTAGAAGAAAACGTAAAAATGTCTGCGGAAGGTGACTTCCAACTTAAGCAAATGCGCGACATTTTACGCGGCCACTTAGCGAAGCGTAACATTGACGCGAACGCAATGGATGCACAAGACCCAGACGTTACTGGTAAAAACTGGCACCAAACTCTGCTTTTCCGCCAAGGTATTGATACTCCAACGGCGAAAAAAGTAGTGAAACTTATCAAAGACGCAAAGTTAAAAGTACAAGCTTCTATTCAAGGCGAAAAAGTACGTGTTACTGGTAAGAAACGCGACGACCTGCAAGCGACAATGGCAGCGATTCGTGAAGCAGAGATGGGTATCCCATTCCAGTTTAACAACTTCCGTGATTAATCAATCTGAGAAGTAAATAAAAACGCCAGCGCATAATCCGCTGGCGTTTTTTATTGGCTTTAGTGTAACAAACTACGTATCCACTTTAGCATTTGGCATTGCTAGATAACTAAGTCCTGTCCTTGCAGCAATACGAATTCGCTCGTTCCTTGTGGTATGAACACGCAAATTCGAAGCTTTTCAGCTTTAGCCTTGGCCAGCATATCCGAAAGCTCAGCAGCGCTCGAGAAAGCTTCTCTTTCTGCATCTCTTCGTATTAGTTCTAACACATTCGCTTCACATCGAGTTGAGTACAGAGCCAGCTCCGCTTGTTGCATATAGCGTACGGCTTTTATTGGCAACATCTCAACATCTTTCCCAACATGAACCCAAGTACAACTTCCCTTTTCATCTAAGGGTGTTGCCATGGTCGCTTGGTAAATTGCTTCTAACTCACGATTATCTCGCGCGTTTTCCACCTCGGGATTCGAGAAGAATTGCTCCCAAAACTTGCGGCGTAAATCGACACTAGGCAGCGCCTCTTTAATTGAGTTTCGCTTTGAGTTAGCAAAATCCGCCATCAACCCCATGTTTTGTGGCAGTATCGATTCAAGTTTTTCACGGATGTTTCGAATTAAAACTGGCGAAGCTCCACCACTAGAGATAGCGATTTGGATGCGGCCACGATTAATCATAGACGGCGTGATGAAATCACAATAAGGCTTATCATCCACAACGTTAACCAAGATGCCTAGCTCTTTGGCATCTTTGTACACTTGGTGATTTAGCTCAGGATTGTCTGTCGTCGCCCACACTTGAACAAAGTTTTTAGTGACAATGTCACTCGAATAGAAACGTTGTACCCAGCGCAGTTGATGCTCAGAAGCAAGCTTAGACAGAAAATCAACCAACGTCGGAGAAACGATAGTCACATCCGCCCCAGCCTTTAGCAACGCTTCCACCTTTCGGCTTGCCACCTCACCGCCACCCACGACGAGAACGGGTTTATTAATTAAATCTAAGAACAGAGGAAAATATCGCATTTCAATCCATGATTACTCTAATTAGCTGTTGTAGACCATGCTACCAAAAATGGGGCAAGCTCATCACCCTGTTTCGGTATCACAAATAATTTTTGTTTGAATTTTTACTGAACTTCACCTTGCTCAGCTAATGACAGTTTTAATAACAACTTTTTATTCTTTTGTATTGTTCACTCTTCTATTGATTGTTCTGATGCACCAAATTGTCCATGAATTGCACTATTTACAAACAATTAACATTTAGTCATTCTAAATCTCAAGGCACTTTGTAAGTTCTCTCAAAACTTCATTTAAATTATATATTTGAGAATTAACAGATCCTTTCCTACGCTTATAACTGGTTGATCTATCGAATGCCGTTTCTTCGAAAATCAATCACGTAGGACGATAACTCTAACGAATTGGACACGTTATTTCAGGTCACTCCTGATTAAACATGGATCATACAGGAAGGATACAAATGGCAAATAAACTCACAGTTCTTGCTTCCGTCGTAGCGGCTTCTACTGCGATGATGGCAACATCAGCTCAAGCAGCAGACACTACTCTGGACAAAGTCACAAAACAAGGCTTTCTTACTTGTGGCGTAAGTACCGGTCTACCTGGTTTCTCTAACCCTAACTCAAAAGGCGAATGGGAAGGTATCGACGTAGAATATTGCCAAGCACTGGCTGCAGCCGTTCTTGGGGATAAAACGAAAGTTAAATATGTACCCCTAACCGCAAAAGAACGTTTCACTGCGCTTCAATCTGGTGAGATTGATGTGCTTTCCCGTAACACGACCTGGACTCTCCACCGTGACACTGCACTGGGCCTAAACTTCGTAGGTGTGAACTACTACGACGGTCAAGGCTTTATGGTGAAGAAGGAACTTGGTATATCAAGTGCTAAAGAGCTTGATGGTGCGTCGGTATGTGTTCAATCAGGTACAACAACCGAGCTAAACCTTGCAGATTATTTCCGCAACCAAGGCATGGCGTACAAACCAGTGGTATTCGACACAGCGGCGCAAACTTCGAAAGGTTTTGATGCGGGACGCTGTGACGTATTAACAACTGACCAATCTGGCCTTTATGCACTACGTTTGAATTTGAAAGATCCGTCCTCTGCGGCCGTTCTTCCAGAAATCATCTCTAAAGAGCCACTAGGTCCAGTCGTTCGTCAAGGCGATGATCAATGGTTTAACATCGCTAAGTGGACATTGTCTGCGATGATTAACGCTGAAGAATACGGTATTAGTTCGAAGAATGCGGATGAAATGCTGAAGTCAACAGATCCAAACATCAAGCGTATCCTCGGTGTTGATGGCCCTAAAGGCAAAGGGTTGGGTATCCGCGACGATTGGGGCTACCAGGTTATCAAACAAGTTGGTAACTATGGTGAAAGCTTCGAACGTACAGTCGGTACTGGTTCGCCGTTAGAAATCTCTCGTGGCGTTAATGCGCTATGGAATGCAGGCGGCTTTATGTACGCGCCACCAATCCGATAGAAAGAGTTAATCAGGGCGGTTCATGCCGCCCTTTTTCTTGATTATATCTCACTGTATGAGTAAGGATCGCTCATTGGATGGCGAAAAGCGCTCGCTTTGTGGAACGGCTTTAAAGGTTCGTAAGCCGCTAGACATGAGAGCGTTATTCTTTAGCCAGCAAGGACGAAACTTCGTTATACAGGTCGATATCTATAACTAAGGTTTGAGGTTATCGCTGTATGAAACCGACACAAGATGCATCGCCAAGTACGATGTCCAAACCAAGCGGAAGCAAGAGCCTGATTTATAACCCTGCCTTTCGTTCTACTATTTTCCAGATCATTGCCATTGCTGCACTGGTATTTTTCTTTTACACGATTGTAAACAACGCTCTCAATAACTTAGATGCTCGTGGTATTGCAACGGGCTTCGGTTTTCTGAATCAAGAAGCCGGGTTTGGTATTGGGTTAACATTAATTGAATACGATGAAACGTACTCTTACGGTAGAACATTTATCATAGGCCTTCTTAATACGGCGTTAGTCTCCGTATTAGGTATTATTCTGGCTACTGTGATTGGCTTTACCATGGGGGTTGCCCGCCTTTCTTCTAACTGGTTAGTTAGTCGTTTAGCGGCAGTTTATATCGAAACTTTCCGAAATATCCCCCTTCTTCTGCAAATATTCTTCTGGTATTTCGCTGTTCTTCAAGCATTACCCTCACCACGCCAAAGCTTAAGTCTTGGTGAAGCTATTTTCCTGAACGTTCGTGGCTTATATTTCCCTGCACCGACTATGGAACCTGGCAGTAGCTACGTTATTGCTGCGTTAATCTTCGGGGTAATCGCAAGCTTATTAATTAATGTATGGGCGAATAATAAGCAACGTCTCACCGGGCAACAAACCCCAATGGGAAGAATAGTTTTGGGTTTAGTTGTTGGCCTTCCATTGGTTGTGTACTTCCTTGCTGGTATGCCAATTTCACTGAATTATCCTGAACTAAAAGGGTTTAACTTCCGAGGTGGTATTAGCATTATTCCTGAATTGGCTGCGCTACTTTTGGCATTGAGTGTTTATACAGCTTCTTTCATTGCTGAGATTGTGCGCTCTGGTATTAATGCGGTTAGCCATGGTCAAACCGAAGCAGCGATGTCGCTAGGCTTACCACGCTCGAAAACTTTAAAGCTTGTTGTCATTCCTCAAGCGTTACGAATTATTATTCCACCTTTAACCAGTCAATATCTCAACCTCACCAAAAACTCATCGTTAGCGATGGCGATTGGTTACCCAGATCTTGTCTCTGTGTTTGCTGGTACTACCCTGAACCAAACGGGACAAGCGATTGAGATCATTGCGATGACGATGGGCGTGTACTTGACATTAAGTCTGATTACGTCTGCATTAATGAACTTGTATAACCGTAAAGTCGCGCTGGTGGAGAGATAATATGAGTACTCATCAATTTCAACCGGATCTCCCACCACCCGCCAATACTGTAGGCTTCGTTGGTTGGATGCGGAAAAATCTATTTAATGGCCCTATCAATTCCATTGTTACTGTCATTCTTGCGTATATTGTCGTAACTGCAATATGGTATATCGTGGATTGGGCGTTTATTAACGCAGACTGGATTGGCTCAACGCGTGACGACTGTAGCCGAGATGGTGCTTGCTGGGTATTTATCAGCGTGCGCTGGGAGCAGTTCATGTATGGTTTTTATCCAGAGTCCGAACTATGGCGCCCTCGCCTTTTCTATATCACATTGGCCATATTTACTGTTTTACTCGCGTATGAGAAGACACCGAAACGGATGTGGATTTGGCTTTTCTTCGTAAACATCTACCCATTCATCATCGCTGGGCTGTTATACGGTGGTGTCTTTGGACTAGAAGTGGTCGATACACACAAGTGGGGTGGACTACTCGTTACACTCATTATTGCGCTAGTTGGTATCGTAGTTTCATTGCCAATTGGTGTGGTGCTTGCGCTTGGTAGACGTTCAGAGATGCCGATCATTCGCAGCATTTGTACCGTCTACATTGAAGTTTGGCGTGGCGTTCCGCTGATTACGGTTTTGTTCATGGCTTCGGTTATGCTTCCATTGTTTATGTCTGAAGGTTCAGAGACAGATAAACTGATTCGCGCCCTTATAGGTGTGGTTATGTTTGCCTCCGCTTACATGGCAGAAGTGGTACGCGGTGGTCTACAAGCCATTCCGAAAGGTCAATATGAAGCCGCTGATGCGCTTGGGTTAAGTTACTGGAAAAAGACTGGGCTTATTATCTTGCCACAGGCGCTAAAGATTACTATTCCTTCTATCGTGAACACCTTCATCGGTTTGTTTAAAGACACCAGTTTGGTACTCATCATTGGTATGTTTGACGTACTCGGTATAGGGCAAGCAGCAAACACCGACCCTGAATGGTTAGGTTTTGCTACAGAAAGTTATGTATTTGTCGCGTTAGTGTTTTGGGTATTTTGTTTTGGCATGTCGCGCTATTCGATATGGCTTGAAAACAAACTTCATACCGGTCACAAACGATAACTCATCAAGATCAAGGACGTATTATGACGCAACAACAAGACTACATGATCCAATTGAAGGACATGAATAAATGGTATGGTGAGTTTCACGTACTAAAAAATATTAACCTCGACGTTAAGCGCGGCGAGAAAATCGTTATCTGTGGCCCATCTGGGTCGGGAAAATCAACGATGATTCGCTGTATTAACCGCCTTGAAGAGCACCAAGCAGGCAGCATTTACGTCTCTGGTACGGAATTAACTGAAGACTTAAAGAACATTGAAGCAGTACGCCGAGAAGTGGGCATGTGCTTTCAACACTTTAATCTCTTCCCTCATTTAACCGTACTGGAAAACTGTACGCTCGCGCCTATCTGGGTGAAGAAGATGCCAAAAGATGAGGCAGAAGCAGTTGCGATGAAATATCTGGAACGTGTTAAAATTCCAGACCAAGCGGAGAAGTATCCCGGTCAGTTGTCTGGTGGTCAGCAACAACGCGTAGCGATTGCTCGCTCTTTGTGTATGAACCCTAAAGTCATGCTTTTTGATGAGCCAACATCTGCACTCGACCCGGAAATGGTCCGCGAAGTACTGGATGTAATGGTCGAACTCGCCGAGGAAGGCATGACTATGCTATGTGTGACACATGAAATGGGCTTTGCTAAAGAAGTTGCCGATCGCGTGATATTCATGGACGCAGGAGAGATCATCGAAGAAAACAACCCGGTCGACTTCTTTGAGAATCCTCAATCGGATAGGACCCAAAACTTCCTAGCGCAAATCTTACACCACTAAGATTTAGCCGAATCGACATAAAAAAGCACTGGTTTCTATGAAGCCAGTGCTTTTTGTTACTAAATTCAAAAATCTGTGTAAGAATCAACATAGCTATGCTAGGCAGTAATATTGTGTTACAAGTTGCCAAATACATAACATCTTATTTCTATTATTATTTTATCTAAGTTACGTATGGTTAGGGCTTGATTTTTTGAACTTTCAATCCCATAAATGTACTTAAAAGAAAGTCTCTTATCGAGGAAGATTATGAACAGTCCAATGTTTACCCGCACTTCAACTCAAGAAAGTGCTCTACAAACGAACAAAGTATTGCGTAATACTTACGCTCTACTTTCAATGACACTTTTATGGTCGGCAGTCGTTGCTGGCGTTGCAATGGCATTTAACCTTCCACATCCAGGTATCATCCTAATGCTGGTTGGTTTCTACGGCCTATTATTCTTAACAGAAAAAAACCGTAACAACAGTCTTGGCCTTGTGTTTACGTTCCTATTTACTGGCTTCTTAGGTTACACCGTTGGCCCTATTCTAAACATGTACATCGGTGCAGGCATGGGCGATATCGTATTAACCGCACTCGGTGGTACGGCACTATCTTTCATGGCAGCATCGGCATACGCACTAACAACAAAACGTGACCTATCGATGATGGGTGGCTTAATGCTATCACTATTTGTTGTGCTGGTTGTGGGCATGATTGCAAGCTTCTTTATTCAATCAACCCTTTTACACTTGGCGTTGAGCAGCTTGTTTATCATTTTCTCTACTATGGCGATCCTGATGACAACACAAAGCATTATTCGTGGCGGTGAAACAAACTATATCTCTGCGACAGTAACTTTGTATGTATCAATCTACAACATCTTCATCAGCCTACTAAGCATTCTAGGTATTATGAACGACGATTAATCGTTTCTCGTTAAGTAGAATCAAAAAGCCCGAAGGTAATTCCTTCGGGCTTTTTCTTAGTGTGCAATTCAGTGTATTACGCCTGCTCTACTGACAACTCGATAACTTCGTCAGCTTCTGGATTTTCTCTAAAGCGTCTCACTTTGATCGTTTCCTCTCCTAACATGATTTGCTTGGCGATTCGGTGCATACCGTCAAAAACACGATAGTCACTGGTTAAGATTACCGGATACGACAAATCAGCATTGTTGATTCGTTGGCAATGTTTTGCAATTTCACGGCAGGTTGGCTGTGGCCCTTCATGACTAAACCAAGTCACTTCATTTGGGCCTTTGATATCATCAATCGAAATTTCTTCTACAGATAAGGATTCTGCAAGTTGCCAAATACGCTCGATGGACCAAGTGGATTTTACATTGTCATTAATCTCAATGTAACGTTGTTTCGACATGACTAACTCCTTGTCATCATTGTTGTTTCTAACCTGAATACAGGCTTTTCATCAATCAAAGAGAATATCGGTCTATGAAAACAAACACAACGTTTAAGCTATTAATTCTCAAACAATCGCTATATCGCTTGTATGAGCGCTTTATAATCACCTCTCTCAGTTTGTAAACTGATTTCAAGGTATAACTTGTCTTAATTCAAACCGCGACTTCGCAATCGCTCATCGACTGATGACAAGAAGCAAAATACTCCAAACGCAACCCACCAATAACCGAACATCTTGAGCGCGGGCAACCAGACTACTGATTTACCAGCTACGCTAAAAAATATGTAGGCCGACATCATCGGTGTCACTAACATGACTCCCCAAGTCAAAAAAAGTAACGGCCCATAGATGTACTGCAACCAAGCATACTTCGGTTTTATAGGATTATGTTTTACAAATCCCGTCAGACATAGAAAAGAGAAAATGCTAAAGCATGCTTGCAGTACCCCCCATCCAATGGAAACGAAAAGATTCGACCACTCCATACACTCCTGAATTGCTCCGTGTTGTTGTTAAGCATGGGTGAACATAACGATTTTTTTCAATTTATTCTTTTGATTTAAAACTAGTTTATATTCGTTGTGATCGACTTATCTAAAACAATAAATATAACTGACAAATCAATCACACCAAGCGAATTGCATAACAATGCAAAACCACCGATATCAACCCCGAAAATTTTCTAACAACACGAATAAAAAAACAAACTTATGCTTAAAATATAATTTAAGAGTATTCAGTTATAGGCCACTACTTTGTACGCTTTTGATTCGCTCGATACGACTTCGAGATTCTTTTGTTGAGAACATTCTCGGCTGTCGCTAATCTATAAACATCCATGTTTACTTAACGGATAAAACGTTATGTTCGTTTACAACGGCAAAGAAATTGAAACGGATGCTCAAGGCTACTTATTGGATCATACTCAATGGGAAGAAGGTATGATTGAGCTTTTAGCAAAAGAAGAAGACATCGAGCTTACGGATGCTCATTTGGAAGTTGTGCATTTTGTGCGAGACTTTTATGAAGAGTTTAATACCTCCCCTGCAGTGCGTATGCTTGTGAAAGCGATGGAAAAAGCGCACGGCCCAGAAAAAGGTAACAGTAAGTATCTATTCAAGCTGTTTAAAAAGGGACCAGCCAAACAAGCAACCAAATTAGCCGGCCTACCAAAGCCAGCTAAATGCTTGTAGATTCATAAAATTTTAAAACCGCGTAACGGCTTATACGACGCAGGCTCCTGCATCACATGCTCTACTGTTGCCGTTCGCGGTCCTTCTTGTAACCATTCCGAAAACGCAACTATTTGCGCGTCTGTTCCACACGCGATCACTTCAACATCACCATTGTTTAGGTTCTTCGCATAACCTGTTAACCCTAGCTTCAATCCTTGATGGGAAGTATGGTAACGAAAGCCCACGCCTTGAACATGACCTTTTACTATAAATCTCTCACACTTTACGTTCATCTTTGTACCGCTTCTTTTTACTGAGTGATATATTCTTTTCGTCTATTCACCCCACTAAGGATAGTGGGTTTTTGTACGGTTATTATAATTATGAAAGAAATTCCATTCCGCTGGATTGATAAGTATCTCATTCACTTAAAGATTCAAGAAAAGTTCTATTTGCTCTTCGTTCTCCCTCTTCTTGCTTTAGTCATTCTCACACTCGTCCTTAATAGCGCGGCTAATACACTGATCTCAAGTATGTACCAAGAAGAGCTCATGCTTATGAAAGGTCTGATAGAGGCAGGCAACCTTTCTCAATCTCAAGTAGCAAGCCTCATAGCGGGTTCAGAAACCGTTTCTATTGGCTCTGGTCCGCAATCCGTGTCTGTTTTAAATGGTGCGTACAGTTTGGTTGCGAACCATGAACTTTCTTTATGGGCTGCCCTATCAACGACTCAAGTAAGCATTATCTGTGTGAGCTTGTTTATTCTCGCTCTTGGCGTTTACTACATCATGACGTTTATTGGCGGCGCGATGTTCACGATGAACAAAGCATTAAACACCCTTGCGGGTGGCGACTTAACTGCGAGAATGAACTTCTTCCCTGTTCGCGACGAGTTTAGTGAAATTGCTATTACGATAGACAAAGTTGCAGAACGAGAGCAACAAATGGTGCTGTCGATTCAAGAGTCTGTGGCTTTAATGCAACAAATTAGCTCAGATCTGAATCAATCGATTCATCACAGTTCAGATATTTCAGCGACTCAGCAGGAACACCTCAACTCTCTTGCGAGTGCAACTGAACAGATGGCATCAACGATTCGAGAAGTCGCGACACTAGCTCACGATTCAAGCACGCAAACCGATGATGCACGTAACGTGGCTCAGTCTGGACAAGTGAAAGTTGAGAATACGCTTCACTCGATTTCGAACCTTTCTAATGAGATTCAATCTGCGTCTCAAGCCGTTGCCGAGTTAGATGCCAATGCAGCACAAATTGATGAAGTAGTGACAACCATCAATGGGATCTCCGAGCAAACCAACCTACTTGCTCTGAACGCGGCTATTGAAGCTGCACGTGCTGGAGAACAAGGTCGTGGATTTGCGGTCGTTGCGGATGAGGTTCGCGCTCTTGCGGGACGCACTCAGCAAGCGACAGTTGAAATCCAAACGATGATTGAATCGTTACAGCGTAACAGTCAGTCACTTACTAAGCTGATGGAAGTGACAGTTAATAATGCAAATGAGGGACAAAACCTCATGACGGAAGTGAATCACGAAATCGGCTCTTTGGCAGATAAAAATCAAACTATCTCCGACAGTAGCATTCAAATTGCAACAGCAGCTGAAGAGCAAGGTGTAGTCGCGGACAATATCGCCTCAAGCGTTGAAGAAATTCGAGTTCAAGCAGATAACGTGTGCAATATGATAAGCACGACTTCACAAAACGTTGATCAACTGCGTAAGCAAAGCGACACAATGGAAGCACTACTTACTGGACTTAAAGCATAGCAACGGAATCTGTTACAGCAAATTCAAATAAAAGGGTCACTTTAGTGACCTTTTTTGTATTTAAAAGTCACTACAATGTACTGGATTGCCGAGGGATATTGCTTTTACCATTCACATCCCGGACAATACGCCCCTTTCAAAATTCAACAAGAGCTAATGAAATGACAGCTGCTATCTATTTGGTTAAAGGTCGTGAGAAATCGGTCAAGCGCAAGCACCCTTGGATCTTCTCTCGAGGCATCAACAAAGTTGAGGGCGAACCTGCTCTTGGCGAAACGGTTGATGTATTCACTCACGACGGTAAATGGCTAGCTAAGGCGGCATATTCGCCAGCTTCACAAATTCGTGCTCGTATTTGGAGTTTTGATAAAGAAGAAATCGACACCGCGTTTTTCGTTAAACGACTTAAAGACGCACAACTTCTTCGTGAAGACATTATCGAACGTGATGGCCTTACGGGTTATCGCCTTATCGCAGCAGAGTCTGACGGCTTACCAGGCGTTACGATCGACCGTTACCAAAATTTCTTTGTGTGCCAACTTCTCAGTGCTGGCGCAGAACACAATAAGCAGGCTATTGTTGACGCTCTGGTTGAGAGCTTCCCTGATTGTAATGTGTACGAGCGCTCTGACGTGGCCGTTCGTAAAAAAGAAGGTTTAAAAGAGAGCACGGGCGTTTTGCACGGCGAAGAGCCACCTAAATCGGTCGTCATCGAAGAAAATGGCGTAAAGATTAGTGTAGATATCGTTGGCGGACACAAAACAGGTTTCTACCTAGATCAACGTGATAGTCGCCAGCAAGCGATGAAATATATGAAAGGCAAAGAAGTTCTTAACTGCTTCTCTTACACAGGTGGCTTCGGACTTTACGCTCTAAAAGGTGATGCAAAGCGTGTGATTAACGCTGACGTGTCGCAACCTGCTTTAGATACCGCAAAATTCAACGCAGAGCTAAACGAGTTTGATATTTCGAAGAAGCGTGCCGTGTTCCTAAATGCAGACGTGTTTAAGCTGCTTCGTGAGTATCGTGATCAAGGAACTCAGTTCGATGTTGTGATCATGGACCCACCGAAGTTCGCAGAGAGCAAAGCACAACTAAACGGCGCATGTCGTGGTTACAAAGACATCAACATGCTAGCAATGCAAATTCTAAAACCGGGCGGCACGCTACTAACCTACTCGTGCTCTGGCTTGATGGATCAAGTTCTGTTCCAGAAAATCATCGCTGATGCAGCCGTAGATGCTAACCGCCAAGTAAAGTTTGTGGAGCGTTTTGAACAAGCCGCTGACCACCCAACCGATACCGCATATCCAGAAGGTTTCTACTTAAAAGGTTTTGCATGTAAAGTGCTTTAGGCTACGAATAAGTAAGACAAAGCAGAAAGAAAAGGGCCTACTGGCCCTTTTTCATTATGGCTCTAAGTTAACCTTAGTTAGTGCGGATAACACATCTCTCTCAAAGTCCGCATTTCCCACGATTAAATCACTAAACTCTGTCGCCCCGTTTTCTATTACGATAGTTTGAATTGAGTTTCCATCGTTATGGGTTATTTCTAGAGATAAGTCATCGCCATCAATGTTCAAGTCAATACTATTGAGAAGTTCTTCTATCGTATTGTGCCCTGCATCTTCAACGACTTCACTCAGATCTAAGGTGTCCAAATCTCTCTCAAAACCTCTAATTAGATCTGTTCCTGTATCCAAGGAGTCGTTGACCCATTTAAAGACATCTGCCTCGTTATCATTACCGATCAAGATGTCATGACTTACGTCCACTTCAGCTTCAATAATATTTGCAGAGCCATTACTTGAAGCATTTACTCCTCCGTTTTCATCAATAACGAATTGCAGGGTGTTCTCACTTTGATCACCATCGTTATCCGTCAATACATAATCGAAGTCTAACGTTTCAACTGTATCACCCACCGCACCATAAAATGCATACGCACCGTCGTTTAAGTCGATTTCCAGAGTATGTTTGCTGTCGATATAGATAGTAAGCTGCATCGTTGTGTCGTCAAATGCATGCGAAATACCATCGTTATTGTCAGTTACTATTAGGTCTGAACCATCAAACGAATAAGTGACACCGTCATGTTCTATTTCGCTAATATAACCACCATCTGCACCAATACCTGTATCTGGAGAAGTGGTATACATCAAGTTCCCCCCAACAGGTTGAATCACTGACTGCAACATAACCGGAGGTAATTGAGTTACGTCAGGAACCACAACACCATCAAGGTCTTGATTCAAAAAGCCATCATATGCTACGCGATCTAATTGCTCCGGCATAAGATTAACGCCCATACCATACGCTAGGGCTGTTATCTGATTATCAGGATCGGTTAGGTGATCAATCCAACTCTGCTCGCGAGCGTCGTTTATAAATGATGACGCAGGGTTTGGCTGACCATCTGACAAGAAGTAACTAACATTCGACGCACTGGTTAACTTACCTACATCATCCCATGACTGTTTTGCTTCATTTAGCGCGTTGTTATAGTTAGTCGCGCCACCCGCAGTTAGCGTCTCAATATACGCTTTGGCCTCCTCGACCGTCAGCCACGTCGCAGCACCTATAGCGTAAGTGGATGCTGTACTGCTATAAGTAATAATTTGAACTCGCGTTTGACCGATAGACTCATATTGATTCAATAACTGAGTTGCCGAATCTTTCATTATCTGCAAGCGATTATCCGTTCGCATAGAACCCGAGACATCCATTATGAGCTGAACGTTGGCACTTTCTTTAGTTTCTGCAACTACATCGTGAATAATAGATGCAGAATCTGGCGAGTCATCTTCCACAATAACGTTGACCGTTGTGGAGTTAGTAAGACCACGAGCATTCGAGACAAGCACAGGCACCTCAATATTTAAGGTGTCTTCTCCAGATGGGTTGGAGTGATCAATCGGACCAAGAAGCTCCGTAGATACCACTCCAGTATCATTGACTGATATTTTGATAACCTCTTCACCGTTCGCTGAACCGATAAGCATTTGGTCGTTATTTGATAACGTCCACGTTACAGAGATACCGTTACTAGTAAGAGCTGTAGATGGTTCACTGAGCGTAACAGAATCAACGGTTTGACCCAGCGTCAATTGTTCTACATCAGTACTCGAGTCAGTTGTGTCATCAAAGCCGTTTAGAGCAGAGTCATCAGCAATGGCGTTGCTTAAGCCTTCCTCAGAAACGTTTAGTGTTACACCTTCTACAATTGGTGGGGCGTAAGGGTTGACAGAAAAGTACCCCGTTTTACTGTCGCCATCATTATCAGTAATAGTGTAGTTAAAATCGATATCCCCATCGCCATAAGGTGAGGTCAAAGGCAAGTATTGGAAGAACTCCCATTTTCCAGTGCTAGGTGTAAGTTGAACTTCGAATGCAAGCTCTCCATCAGCCTCTGCAATCAGTCTATTAGAGTTTTGTGGATCGACGTATATCAACACGTCTTTACCATCTAGAGTCTCTAAACCAGCCTCACCTCCATTTAAGACTATAGAACCAGGGCCATCAGCTCCATATACAGCACCGAGGTTCCCATCCGCACTAGCAATTGGCACGCCAGAGTACGCACCTGTAAAGGTTATTGATTTAACGGTAAAGTCACTGTTGTCTTCAGTATCCGGGCCATTGCCATTACTGGTCGCCTCGAGGATGATTTTATCAAAGCCTCCCTGTTGAACATTGAAATTTGCCGCGTAATCACCACTGCTTGCGTCAGAGCTGAACGATTGCTGAGCAATTAATACACCATCTCTATAAAAAGATGCGATTCCTTTCTCAAGTTCACCACCAAACATTTTCTCAAATTCTATTTCTGCTCCGTAAGCAACTTTATTGCCTAAGTCTATGATTAACTGCTCTGATACACCCTCATTACCCGCGAATCGATAATCGACTTCGTTTTCTAATTGGAAGCCGTTGTTACCAGAACTTTTAACGCCAATCCCTTCTGATGATTGATTGATTTCAGCTGTTCCCAGCATCACAGATTCGTCAGACACAAAACCGTTTGCAGTCACAACAACGTCCCCAAATGTTCGACTGGTTGCATCTGCCTCACTTCCTGCAAAATCTATGCGCCCTGTCAGAACGTTAGGTGCACCAGTAAGCGACACATCGACGGGTTGAACAACAACAGGCACGTATGGGCAATCATCTTCAACGGCCACATTTAAGCTTTGAGATGTTGTTGTTTGTCCATCACTTACAGAAATCTGTAAATCAAAGTTGATGATGTCTTCCACATCATTAACAGGATGATCAAGTGGCTCAAACAGAGTAATAGTATAGTCCCAAGAGCCTTGACCTGAAGCTGAAAGCTCGCTCAGCACAACGGTAGCAACAACGCTCAGGTGAGCAGTTTTCGCAGTCAGCGTTTGAGTACTGTTGTCCCACGTCCACGATATAGGCTCCCCTCCTGATGTTAGGTTGTTAGGGCCTGCCAATACCACTGAAACATTCGCCGTGTCTGGATCGGCAACTGTGAATGTTCCTGAGAAACTTGCGGAGTTAGTGGTGTCTGAAGGTGCTCCTGTATTATCAGGGATACCATTAGCTAAACCTTCTTCCGAAACAACTGCATTCACAACATTTGAAATAGAAGGAGGAGCATCATTATCAATAATCGTTGCCGTACCGGTATCGCTGCCTTGCACTGCACCAATGCCGGTTACTGTCACGCTGAAATCTTCAGGGCCTTCATAAACAGCATCATCAATGGCAGCGATACGCACATCAAACTCGGTTTGCCCCGCTGGCACCGTTACTACGCCATCGTTTGGTACTGCAACCCAACCGCTTCCG